>WOR8_10004532_pt1 | contig 13483 bp, 9 predicted proteins | sample DeeMarSeWOR38_10_FD_19890 | JGI IMG/M metagenome (IMG submission 19890) | reverse complement strand
GTGCTGAATCCTCATTTCTGCATGTCAGTGGAATCGTCGGCGGTGAAGAATTCCGGTATATGCCTGTTTTACATCGTTCCACCCGCCGATTGTCATGGCTCAGTATCAATATTGTTCTGAATATAATCGCAGCAAGCGTGATTGCTTTTTACCAGGAGACACTGTCGGCGGTTATAGCACTGGCGGTTTTCCTCCCGATCATATCAGATATGAGCGGCTGTTCCGGCAATCAGGCAGTGGCAGTAAGTATCCGCGAGCTTACCCTTGGCCTTGTAAGACCTTCAGAAATATTCAAAGTCTGTTTTAAAGAAGCGGCGGTGGGAATCATAAATGGTCTGGCGCTTGGTATTTTAGTCGGTCTTGTCGGATATTTATGGAAGGGAAATTTATATCTCAGTTTGGTGATCGGTGGGGCACTTGGCTTGAATACCATCATTGCTGTATGTATCGGCGGGTCCGTACCCTTGCTGCTGCGCAAAATTAAAATGGATCCGGCGCTTGCATCCGGTCCGATTCTGACAACAATAACCGACATGTGCGGTTTTTTTCTTACCCTCAGTCTGGCAAGTATCATGCTTACCAAGTTGCTATGAATTTAACAGGTAAATCGTAGAAAGGTACACGTATATACGAACAGCTGAAAAAGGATCTGAGCTGCTTAATAAGAGGATGTAAAGAGCACTGTGTGAATCCGTACATCTGCCCCATTTGCCTACGGTCCGCAGCTCAAACTATTAAAAAAGCAGAGAATTGATAGATGTTAATTTCAAAATTTAAACATATAACCGGTAAGATCACCGAAATGTTTCATCCGTCGGATCAACATCGGACGAAGTTTGGTACATTCGGCGGTGTTTTTACGCCGGATGTGCTGACCATCCTCGGTGTTATCATGTATTTGCGCCTGGGATGGGTGGTTGGTAATGCCGGACTGCTGGGTGCAATACTGATCATCGTGCTGGCCAAAACGATTACTATCTGCACTGCATTGTCAATGTCTTCGATTACTACAAATATAAAGATCGGAGCAGGCGGTGCCTATTCGATCATCTCCAAATCTTTAGGTCTGGAAGCCGGCGGCAGTGTCGGAATTCCCTTTTATATTTCACAGACCCTTTCAACAGCACTCTATATCGTAGGATTTACGGAAGGCTGGATCTGGATATTTCCGAATCACCCGGCTTTGCTTATTTCCGCCCTAGTATGGATATCGCTGCTGGTGATCTCATATATAAGTACGCATTTCGCGATTAAAATTCAGTACGTGATCATGGCAATTATCGGCTTATCGCTGCTATCGTTTTTTCTTACTCCGGCTGAACCGAATAGATCCACCATCCTGGTTGGAAGCTTTGAAGATGCAAATTTCTGGACTGTGTTTGCCATATTCTTTCCAGCGGTTACCGGAATTATGGCCGGGGCCAACCTCTCCGGTGATCTGAAAAATCCACGAAGATCCATACCGCTGGGCACCCTGAGTGCCATAGGTGTCACATTTCTGGTATATGTAGCCATTACTTTTGTGGCGGCAAAGTATATTCCAGCAGAGGAATTACGCGGTAATCAGATGGTAATGGTAGACTTCGCCATCTGGGGCCCGCTGGTGATTATGGGTATTCTGGCCGCTACATTTTCGTCCGCCCTGGGCAGCATGGTTGGTGCACCGAGAATATTACAGGCATTGGCGGAGCAGAAGACCATTCCCTATAGTAAGTTTTTCGCCGACCGAACTGAAAGTGGAGAACCCCGAAATGCCATTCTCTTTACCGGAAGTATTATTGCGGTCGCACTGCTCCTTGGAAATCTGGATGCCTTGGCTGCCTTGATTACAATGTTTTTTCTGATCACATATGGTATGCTGAACATCGTTGTATTTATTCAGCAGAGTATGCGCATTATAAGTTTCAGGCCATCCTTCAGGATCCCGCGATTTGTCTCATTTACCGGAGCAACCGGTAGCGTTTTTATCATGATTTTAATCAATCCGATTTTCAGTGTGGTTGCCATATGCATTATTATTATTATTTACATCTGGCTCGGCAGAAAGGGATTAAGCACCGAATCCGGTGATATACGCGGAGGTATGTTTTTAGTGCTGGCTGAAAAGGCCTCTCGTATCGCGGCAAGATTCCCTCGGCACCAGGTTTCCTGGAAACCTGATCTCCTTATCCCAATCGATGATCCTAAAATCTGGTCGGGTTCGCTGCATTTTATCCGTAACATCACTTATCCGCTGGGCAGTATATTTGCATTTACCGTCCATGATAATAAAGTAGCTGAATATAAAAAGGATCTGCGGGATCTGATCAATCCGCTGGATAAACAAGGGATTCTGGTCAATTCAACGGTCATCGAGGATCAGGAGTTTTTGCATGGAGCCAAACTGGTGATTCAGACCTTGCAGGGCGGTTCGTTCCGACCCAATACCTTATTCCTTACGTTAGGGCATGACAAAAAAAATGAGACGGTTATTGATGAACTTGTGACCTATGCATCAAAACATGAAATGGGATCGGTAATTCTCAGGCAGCATCCGCGCATTGCATTCGGCATGCAGCGTGATATCAATCTGTGGCTCAGAGACAAAAGTCCCAACTGGCATCTGAGTATGTTGATTGCACTCCAGCTGCAGATGAACTGGGGCGGACAGTTGAATCTGGTTACGGCTACACCACAGGTGGAGCATAAGCGGAAATTATATAATTTTCTGGAAAAACTGAGCGACCGTGCCAGACTGCCATCGGAAACAGAATTTCACGTTTTAATCGGAAAATTTGAGGATAATTTATCGTCGGCACCTGGTTCGGATATCAATATTTTCGGTGTGGGCGAGAAAACTCCCTTTGATTTTATCCGGCGGGCGCCAGAATTGACCAAATCCTCCTGCCTGTTTGTTCGTGATTCAGGCACAGAAAGCGCATTGGCCTGATTACCGGAATTTGCTCATACCGCTAATGTATAGGTCTCTTTATACCGTACAATCGTTGATTTAAATCCATTTGACTGAAGCTTTTCAGCAAGCGCACCCTGTGCATCGGGCTCACCATGGACAAGAAATATACCCTTTAATCTTTTATGATCCAGTTGTTGCACTGTCTCGATTAAATCCTGTTCGTCGGCATGAGCGCTGAATGTGTTCAGGGTAACGACCTCCGCACGGAGATCATATGTCTCACCAAATATTTTAACCTGCTGATGTTGTTCTTTTATGCGCCGCCCAAGCGTATCCTGTGCCATGAATCCGACTATGACAATTGTATTCCGTGGGTTTTCGATATTATTCGCCAGATGATGAAGAATCCGTCCTGCCTCACACATCCCGGAAGCGGATATGATCAGCGCGGGCTCCTGCAATGCGTTCAACTCCTTGCTTTCCGATACATTGGTAATATAACGTAGTTCGTTAAATCCAAACGGATTTTTATGATGGTCAAGAAATGCCTGACGGGTTTCTTCATCATAACATTCCTGATGTACTCGAAAAATGGCCGTGGCATTCGTCGCCATCGGACTGTCAACATATATCGGTAGTTTTGGAATTTTACCGGTATCGTTCAACAAATGTAAAAAATAGATCAGCTCCTGGGTGCGTTCGATGGCAAAAGCGGGAATGATAATTTTACCGCCACGATTGACCGTACGGTTGACCACGTCGGCCAGTTTTTCGGTTGCCGTTGATATCGGATCATGCTGCCGGTGCCCGTATGTGCTTTCAATAACCAGATAATCCAGGTCCGGCAGGGGCTGCGGATCGCGAAGTATCGGCAATCCTTTCCGGCCAAGATCGCCACCTAATCCGACAACCATCTCCTGCCCGTTTTTTCTTACGGTAATGACTGGTATTGCCGCGCCAAGAATATGACCGGCATCGAAAAGACGTACTTCAATATTTTCCGAAACAAAGATCGGTCGGTCATATGAAACTGTGATAAACTGTTCGAGACTTTGAATCACATCATCTTCCCCATACAGAGGTTCCTTATTGAAAATTTCACCCTTTTTACGCAGCCGTTTTTTCAGGAATTCCAAATCTTTTGCCTGAATATGGGCTGAGTCCATCATAATCAGACTGGCTAGATCACGACTCGCCGGTGTGGTGTAAATGTTTCCCTTAAATTCCTTTTTTGCCATCAAAGGAATCAGACCGGAATGATCGTAGTGTGCGTGACTCAGGATCAGGGCATCGACCTCAGCCGGATTAAACGGCCACTCTCTGTTCTTTCGTTCAGATTCTTCACGGTGTCCCTGAAATGCGCCGCAATCGACCTGAATTAACTGATCATCGTATTTGAGGAAATGCTTGGAGCCGGTGACTTCTTCAGCTGCACCCCAGGAATATAATTCAGCACGCACTATGACCTCCTGTTCATGTGTTCTGATGCGATGTGTGTTCTAAAAACCAAGTTAGAATAATATATGTATAGTTACAATATGTATCTGCCTGATACGTGGAAAAGAAAACTCGGATCACAGGGCCTGTATATACCGCGGCATATATTGATACTTTTTGTGTATGTTATACGGACTTTCGTGGCGATAAATATAATTGTTCACTATATTAGCCCGTCATGCAGGGAACCACAATTCAATTTTATCGCTTTCTTTGTCTGTTGTTTATATTATTCATCTTCACCGAACGCCTGAGCGCCACTGAGGAGTATGCCCGTGAGTCGGGCAAAAAATGTATCGCCTGCCACGAAAAATCGGAGGGCGGCGGAAAATTGAATCTCGAGGGACAGCTCTACCTGAACCGGATCCTGCGGGAACAGGCGGCTCAGCCTCCGAAAAGTATTTTTCAACCTGGTCTGAACCTGGGCATTGGATTTTTGCATATTCTTGCCGGTATTTTCTGGCTGGGATCAATGATCTATATGTTCCTGCTGGCAAAAACGCCTTACGCAGCAAAGGGACCGCTGAAAAACGAGATAAAAGCTGTCCTGATTACGATCATTCTGACCGGACTAACCGGAATGTTTCTGTTATATCAGCGTTATCAGTCACTCGAGGAACTTGGCAAGGACTGGTTGGGTGAATTATTACGCACAAAAATTATGCTATATTTGCTTATGATGGTTGTGACAGCGATTTTGTATGGTATCATCATTCCGGGATTACGTAAACGGGCTGCACCTGCGAGCGACAGGTCGGTTGGAAAGGCAATCTCGGTCAAAGATCTTCGCCTGTTCGATGGCCGTTATAATCGCCCGGCCTACGTCGGATATAAAGGCAAAATTTTCGATGTGACCGAAAGCCGCTACTGGAGTAATGGCGAGCATTTTTTTCGACACTATACCGGTCAGGACCTCACCCCTTATCTGCAGGATGCACCGCATGGTGCAGAAAATATTTTGCGCAGGCCGCTTGCCGGCGAAATCATGGATCAGCAAAAAATATATGCTCACTGGCGCATTACACTTGCTTTCTATGCTGCGGTGACATTTAATCTTATATGTGGCCTGGGTATCGTAGTTCTGATTGCCCTGCGGCACTGGTGGGAATAATGAACCAATGCTGTAAATATTACCGATGACTCCTGGCGGACAATAAAATACCTGGCAAGGTATATAAATCAATTATTTTCCATGTATTATACCGGCTTAGCGTTGCCGCCTGCACAGCGACCCGGTGAAATATCCTCGATAGTATAGAAGATCTGCAGAATTTATAGAAAGGGGCTGTATGAGTGATTCATTTGATCTGACTGACATCCTGGACAGGGAAGAAATAGAATTTTATTTCAAACGAACGTTATCAGATGAAGAATGGGAAATGGTCTGCTACAATTTGCGCAGCAAATTCTGGTCCAAGGTGCGTGCTGAAATGCGCGATGCACTAGACGATTCCCCGGAATTTTTTCTCCAGAAAAGGTAGTTCTAATTCTATTCCCTGAGATTAGCTTGCTCCCCCGGTTCGCGGGGCATGTCTATGGTACGATCACTCCTATCATATATGTATATTAAAAATGTATATCCCGGCTGATATCAGTACCAATATAACCGGGACTTTCAAATAAAATACTATAGGAAGAACCGAATGCATAAAACATTAACGAAAACGATCTGGATCGTGGTTATCCTTCTGATCCTGGTTCAATTCATTCCAGTGGAAAGAACAAATCCGCCGGTAACCGGTGAGATAAGCAGCAGGCCTGCGGTAAGGACTATTATGGAAACAAGTTGCTATGATTGTCATTCAAATCAAACAAACTGGCCCTGGTATGCACATATTGCTCCGGTGTCATTTTTTGTGGCCCATGACGTTCAAGAAGGCAGAGAGCATCTGAATTTTTCTGAATGGGAAAGCTACCCTACTGAGAAACAAAAAAATCTGATAATGGAAATACTTGAAGAGGTAGAAAGAGGGGATATGCCATTGTTCATGTATACAATCATGCACAGTGATGCGAAGTTATCCGAAGCAGAATTGGATACCCTGCGGAAATGGGCAGAGACGGATTATGGGATAAAATGAGAGTGATTTAAAAGATTCCATACAGCGATGAGCAAAGTATAATTACGTTCCGGCAGAGAAAATTCGGCCTGATTATATAATATCTGGAAATTATTATTTATCGGTAATTTGTAATTTATCAGTTGCAGTTGTTGTCCATGAGGACTGTACAATCCTATATATGAGGTACATAAGGCATGCAGGATATGCGTTATCCCATCGGGGCGTTTAAGCGTCAGCCGGCCGCAGATCATGAAGAAAGATCGCAGTTGATCGCAAATATGCGGGAATTGCCGCAGCAACTCCACCAGACAGTCGATAACCTTACGGATATCCAGCTCGATACACCGTATCGGGAAGGGGGGTGGAAGATCAGGCAGGTCATCCATCATCTGGCTGACAGTCATCTGAACGGGTATGTGCGTTTTAAATTGGCGCTGACGGAAGATCTTCCCGAAATAAAATCCTATGACCAGGATGCCTGGGCGGATACAATGGATAATTTTTTTACACCGGTATCCGTTTCGGTCGATCTGCTTAAAAATATTCACCAAAGATGGACCACACTGCTAAACAGGCTTGACGACATTGATTTCAACCGGAAATTCAAACATCCTGAAAGTGGTATCTGGACGCTGCATGAGACGCTGGTATTATATGAGTGGCATGGAAGGCATCATCTGGCGCAGATACAGGCAGCATGTAAAAATTACAAGTGGTAAAATGAATCGTCTGGGTATTTAGTATATATCCAAATATCGCTCATACAGCAGTTTGACACCCTCAGGATACCCGATAATGGTCAAACGGTCATAAGTCTCCAGAACAGTGTTTCCGCTAGGCACAATAAGTTCTCCATTGCGATGTATCAGCGCAATTAAACTGCCGTGCGGAAGTTCCAGATTTTGTATCTGAGTGCCGATCAGTGCACCTGCCCTGGAACCAGGCTGCAATGTCAATGATAGATAACGATCTTCTCTAAGCAGCAATTCTTTCAGATCCTGTTCGTTATCCAATGAGAGCCAGCGGTTTAAAAAGGTATGATCATCCACATGGCTTGCGATTTGTGCCAGAATACGCAGGTGCTGGCCTGGATTTTCCTCCGGGCTGATCAGGAAAAAAAAGGCATGAATGGGTTCATTGGCACCTTCTGGTCCGACAAAATGGCGGTCAATTTTCACCCGTACACCTAGCTTTGTTCTAACCATAACCATTTCGGCATGATTGATTCCGGGTAGGCGCAGATGCGGGAGGGCTGCACCATGCGAAACAGGGGTTGCACCAATCTGCGTACCCTCAAGAAAGGTGTTTTTAAGCACATTCGCTTCCACCTTAAAAATTTTACCCAACCGCTCGGAGGCAAGTGAGACTATTTTATCGAAAGTGGTTTCTTCCTGCACATCGATAAAACCGGCGCTGGCAACAACCGCATCAAAGGGATCCTGATCGCGCAGTCCTTTTTCTTTCAAAATACTGCGTAATTCAGTATCCAATCCTTCGTCCCGGCGCTCCCCCAATCTGGCAAAGATATGATAGATGGCGCCGTCGCGGGCCACTTTTCCGCGGGAATAATAGAAATACCAGAGGATACTCATAACAAACAGACCCAAGGTAAAAAGAGACGGGATCAGGCCCATTTCAAAAATCAGCCAGCATGGGGCGATAATACCGAATATCTGCATCCATGGATAGAGGGGGGATTTAAATCCCGGGTCGTATGAGACCAGCCGGCTTTCACGCATAACAATGACGGCGATTGAAATGAGCGCAAAGAGCAGTAACTGGAATGCGCCGGCTAATTTGGCAATTCTGGCCGGTTCAAAAAATACCAGCACCAGTAACACAATAGTAACCGTCAGGATTACCGCGTTCATGGGTGTCTTATTTTTACTTAACTTCCTCAGAAATCGGGGCATAAGATGGTCACGGCTCATGGCGAGGGGATAGCGCGAGCAGCTGAGTATTCCTGCATTAGCCACCGAGAAAAAAGCGAACACAGCTGCGATAGTCATCAGAACAGCGCCGGGTTGCCCCATGGATACTTCCGCGGCGGCCGCTACCGGGGTAAGATTATTTTTCAATACATCAGCAGGGACAAGGCCGGTAATGATAAAGGTGCCTGTTACATAGACAATGATTGCCGTTCCAAGGGAAAGAAACATTGCCCATGGTATATTTTTCTCAGGATTTTTCACCTCTTCGGAGACACTCGCAATCTTTGACAGCCCGACATAGCTGACATACACAAGTCCGGCAGTGGAGAAAATACTAGCCGTACTCTGGTCGAAAAAGCCTGAAAAATACCGGAAGTTGATCTTTGGTAGTCCTGAACCGGTGAAGATACTCAGCAGAAACAGCAGACCAAAAACGAGGACGATCTGAAAAAATCCGGACCGCCTGGCACCAAACAGATTTATCAGACCGAAAAAGATCGCAAAACCGACCGCAACAGGCAACATATCCACGTCAGGCAAATAGAGGCTTGCGTAGGCGCCGATCCCAACCAGAGCGAAAGCGGTCTTCAGAATCAATGCCAGCCAGGTACCCAATCCGCCGATCGTACCCATCATCGGTCCCATACTGCGATCCAGGAAGAAATAGACGCCACCTGCTCTGGGCATCGCGGTTGACAATTCAGCGGTGCTGAACAGGGCGGGTATAACCGGGATAGCTGCAATCAGATAGCTGAGCACCATTGCCGGACCCGCCTGGGTGTATGCCAGTCCGGGCAACAGAAAAAAACCGGAGGCGATAGTCGCACCCGTAGCAATTGTATAAATATTGAACAGAGTTAATTCTTTGTTCAGCTGCTTTGATTTTGACAGAATGGCCATAATGATCTGAAAATTACCTTTTGTATCGGTCAGGTTCAATATAAATATATTTTGTCGCAAATTGTATAATTTAGAAAAACTAATCTTTATTATGAAAACTGTTCAGGATTCATTCAGTCGTGGCATAAATAAATTTGAGAAAATTAAATCTCCGCAGAAATCGCAGCATCGAAATTGAAGTGCAATATCGATTCCTGCGATAATTCCTGCCAATTCTCATAATTATCAGATTTTAATTAAGATTTCCGGTTTTCGTCCTGCCAGATTGTTTGGCTAAAGGTATGCATTTTCGGTATTCATACGATGTCAGTGGTAAGGATCGGTATAAATCGGAATTATTATATAGGCAAATACATGATTCAAGCAGGTTGTCAGATTTTCAGGTGATATAATTTGAACCTGGATTAATTCATGAATTCCGGGATAATTCGGTATATCATGTCACTCCGGATGAGGTGATCTGGAAAAGGTAACATTTAGAGGAATTTCACGTAACACAGGTATCAGATCGGTAAAAAGTGAATCATCATGAAATAATACCCGGGAGGTTATGATAATGACCAGGAAAAAAATCATAATAATCAGTGCTGTCGTTGCGGTCTGTGCCATAGCAATTGTTATTCTCTCGACGAACGGTGACGAGGAGGAGGAAATCGCGGTAAGGACAGCCAAAGTGAACCAGCAGAAGATTGTTGAAACAGTTACGGCAACCGGACAGATCCAGCCTCAAACGCAGGTTAAAATCAGTGCCGATGTGGCTGCAAAAATCACCCAACTGGATGTAAATGAAGGGGATTGGGTTGAAAAGGGCCAGTTTCTTGTACAGTTGGACCGGGAAAGATTTTTAGCTTCTGTGGAAAGTGCCGAAGCTAATCTCCGGGCAACCGAGGCCGATGCCAATCTTGTGCGCCAGAACATGATCAAATCCGAAAAGGATTATAACCGGATCAAGGAATTATTTGAAAAAAATCTTGAATCGCAGGCCGCAATGGATCAGGCAGTTGCAGCGTATGCGGTGGAGCAGGCACGTCATCAATCGGCGCTTGAACAGGTTGACCGGGCGCGTGCGACTCTGAAACAGGCGCAGGATGACCTTTCTAAAACAACCATTCATGCACCCATGGAAGGGACAATCAGCCAGCTTAATAAGGAAGTAGGAGAGATAGCACTGGGTTCTCAATTTCAGGAAGATGTAATCATGATCATCTCTAATCTGAGCGGCATGGAAGCCCAGGTTGATGTGGATGAAAATGACATCGTTTCAATCCAATTAGGAGACAGTGCCACAATAGAAGTCGATGCCCTCTCCGGCCAGGTATTCAGAGGCGCGGTAAGCGAGATTGCCAACAGTGCAAAGATCACGGCATCGGGAACGGCTGATCAGAAAACAGAATTTGAGGTAAAAATCGCCATCGATCATCCCGGAGAATCGTTGCGGCCCGGGATGACTGCCAGTGCAGATATCGTCACTGAAATCAGGGAGAATGCTTTGGTTGTCCCGCTTCAGAGTGTTGCCGTACGCACGCCACAGCAGCTCGGAAGCACCGGAGAACAGGATTCGACCGAAACCGGACAATATACACCTGATAAAGATGGCTTTGTCCAGGTTGTTTTTGTGGTTAACGACAGCAGAGTGATTGCCCGGCAGGTCGAGACGGGTATACAAAGTGAAACGCACATTGAAATTAAAAACGGTCTGGCGGATGGTGATGAAATTGTCACCGGGAATTATCGCGCAATCAGTCAGCTGTTGCAGAATAATTCACGCGTGAAGGTTGAAGAATCGAAAGAGATCAGTTATGCTGTCCGGTAAAATCCTTAAAATACAGGGAAAAATTCTGTGAGTGTCATACAGGAAAAAATTGAAGCGCTCCGGATCGCGCTGAATGCCATCCTGGCAAACAAAACGAGGGGTATTCTGACAACCCTGGGTATTATTATCGGAATTGTGGCGGTTTCTACAACCATGACTGCCGCAAACGGCCTGGCAAATAATTTTCGGGAGAGTATCTCCGCCATCGGCTCCGATGTATTATATGTGACGAAAATACCCTGGATTGTTACCGGCAATTTTTTTGAATTGCGCAACCGGCCGAATCTCACTCTGAAAGACAGTGAAAAACTCCGGAGAAATCTGGATGGTGCCCTGGCGGTAAATCCGGTAACCGGTACCCGGAAGAATGTCCGGTACCAGTCTAATGTCCTTGAATCGGTTAACGTGCTCGGAACAACTGACAAATATACCTTTGTGACCGATGGACTGCCGGAATACGGCCGGTTTTTACTGCCATCAGATATACAGTACCGCAAAAGGGTATGTGTAATCGGGAGTGAACTCAGGGAGCGTCTTTTTAAAAATACTGATCCAATCAATAAGGAAATACGTATCGGATGGTATGATTTTCTCGTGGTCGGAATTATGGAAAAACGGGGCAGCGCCAGTTTTTTTGGAGGCCCTAATTTCGACAATCAGATCTTTCTGCCGATCACATCTTTTCAGAAATTATTTGGCGGACAAAACCGCAATTACACCATATCGGTAAAGGCACCCGATCAGGAAGAAATGGAGGATTTTAAGTACGACCTGATCGGTGAGATGCGCAAAATACGCAAACTTCGTCCGGTGGAAGAGGATAATTTTGCCATAAATACGATGGATACTCTGATCAACGCCTACAACAATGTGATGGGTGTGGTGGTCTTGATCGGACTGATCATCACCGGTATTTCTCTGTTTGTTGGCGGGATCGGTGTCATGAATATCATGTTTGTCTCGGTAACGGAACGAACGCGGGAAATAGGTATCCGAAAAGCGATCGGAGCCCGCAGAAGGTCTATTCTGACCCAGTTTCTGCTGGAATCATGTACCATTTGTCTGATCGGCGGCTTTTTGGGGGTGGGATTATCCTTTGGCGTTGCCTCCCTGATAAACGCCTATTTCCTGCCGGCCTCGGTATCACTTCCGATTGTGATCATCGCCCTCCTGATCTCCATGCTCACGGGCATAGTCGCCGGCTTTATTCCTGCATATCGGGCTTCCCGTCTTGACCCGATCATTGCATTGCGTTATGAATAGAGGGGATGTCAGATGTTTTTCTCAGAAATGTTTCGCATGTCGCTATCGGCTATCGCGGTCCATAAACTTCGTTCAGCACTCACTCTGGTCGGAATCGTGGCGGGCGTGGCTTCGATCATCGGCGTTATGACCGGAATTTCAGTGATCCAGAATACAATTGAAGGTGAGCTTACGGTTCTGGGTTCGACCGTTTTTCAGGTTCAGAAATGGGCCGCCGGTGGTCCGTTGAGTGAAGAAGAACGATTAAAAATTATGCGGCGCAGGCCGACAACCGTAGAACATGCCAATGCGATCAGAGAAAAGGTGTCAACCGTCGATCTCGTCGGATCGGAATTGTGGAGTTTCGGACACGTACTCAAATACCGGCAGATAACAACCGATGCAAACAAGACCGTATGTGGCGGCACACCTGAGTATCCGCCAAACAATACCCACTATATCGGCCACGGACGCAATCTATCATATGAGGATGTGAAAATCGGACGCCACTTTGTTGTTCTGGGAAATGCCGTAGCCAAAGAATTATTTCCCTGGACTGATCCCCTGAACAAGACTATCAAGGTCGATGGGAAGAAATTTATGGTTATCGGCGTGTTTGCTGAAAAAAAGTCTGCCCTGGGCGGCAATTATGATAATTATGTTTTGATGCCGATAACCGTGTTTCAGCGGGAATTTGGCGAGCGTGATAATTTTGGCCGTGAACGGTCGGTCAATATAACGGTGCGGGCCCTGTCACCAGCAGTCTTAGAGGATGCCATTGCCGAAACCAGAGCTGTGATGCGTCAGGAACGAGGTCTGCAACCCCATGAGGAAGATGACTTTACTATTTTTACCAACGACAGTCAGATCAAGGCCTTTAACAATACAACCGCTGGTATTAAGACCGGTGCCTTTGTTATCGGAATTATTGCCCTGGTTGTTGCCGGAATCGGGATCATGAATATCATGCTGGTGGCCGTGACGGAACGGACCCGCGAGATTGGGATCCGTAAATCGATTGGTGCCAAACGTCGGAATATCATGCTGCAATTTTTGCTGGAGGCGATACTGTTGAGTAACTTTGGGGGGATCATCGGTGTCCTGGTCGGATTCGGTCTGGGAAATATTGTCAGTTATTTTACCG
>WOR8_10004529_pt1 | contig 13486 bp, 9 predicted proteins | sample DeeMarSeWOR38_10_FD_19890 | JGI IMG/M metagenome (IMG submission 19890) | reverse complement strand
ACAGCCCTGCTCTGCATACCGATACCAAGCTCCGAAAACACGATCAGCTCCCGTACCATAGTGTGGCCGTGAAAGTAGAACTGCCGTAAATCGCTGTCCTTCTTGGTTGACAGATGCCAAAGAATAAACTCAACTGCCCTGATTAACGCTTGTTTGTAAGCTGGTTTCTTCGAGTGATACAATGCCATTGTCGCCTGATAGGTAGAAAACAGACAACTGCGTGTCCAGCCCATCTGTTCGGAGTGTACCGGATCAACCCACCCCCCATCATCACCCTGCATGCATAGAAGAACTTCATATCCCTTTTCAATCTTCACGTCATCAACAAAATTCACCGCCCCCAAGGCCATCATATACTGGCCGACCGGGCAAAGAAAAAAATCTATTGTGCTTCGGCTGATTTCGTTTCTTGGCTTACTGAAAAGCGGATTCATGAACAAGCCATGAGAGACGGTATAACGACATGCTTTGAGGATTCGTTTGTCACTAACGGTGTAGCCCATTTCCCCAAGCAATGGGAGAATCCACGCTGTTGTCACATATTTTGGCCTATATGGATCAATACCACCTTTGACAGCATACGATGGGTTGTTAGCCCAGGAACCACCGGCATGCCATGAGCCATCCTTTTCCTGCTTGCCAAAGATATCCTGAACACATGGGCTATTTTCCACATCGCGCCACAAATTCCGTATAGCTTTCGTAGATCCAGCAGTATTCAAAAGGTGTTTATGCGTTAAATACTTAATGGGAGCAGAGCCGTTAGTGAGAAGCCAATCGATGTTCTTTCTTATCTGACTCAAATTTAGGATCATGCTTACCCTGTCTGTTGGTTTATTTTTATACAGAACCAGACATCTTATTCTTTAGACTTTCAGTTCCACTTTTCTACTCAGGTATTTGCGATATTTTCTGCGGATTGGTTCTACGATTGCCCTTATGAACTCGTCGACCTGCTGCGGTGCCCGTCCGATATAATTTTTCGGATTCAATACCCTTTCAAAATCGACTTTTCTAAAGGCGATGTCCGCATTGAGGCGGTTAATCAAGTCGTTAGGTTTTCCTAATTGTTTCACCTGCGCAGCGGCGGCGTGCGAGTGCAGCCGTATTTTTTCGTGCAGCTCCTGACGGTTTCCACCGGCCTTGACACCGGCCATCAGGATATTTTCGGTGGCCATAAAAGGCAGTTCCGCATCGACGTGCGCCGCTATCACCTTCGGATAAACGACAAGGCCATCAAGAACATTGGCGAGGATTTCGAGAATACCGTCAACGGCCAAAAACGCTTCTGGTATAATAACTCTCCTGTTGGCAGAATCATCGAGGGTTCTTTCGAACCACTGCACGGAGGCAGTCATAGCCGGGCTGGAAACCAGACTCAGGACCAATCTGCTAAGGGCGGTCACCCTTTCTGCGCGCATTGGATTTCTTTTATAAGCCATTGCAGAGGAACCGACTTGTGATTTTTCAAACGGCTCTTCAATCTCTTTCCGATTTGCGAGCAGACGAAGGTCGTTACACATTTTGTGCGCAGATTGTGCAATTGAAGCAAGGCAGTTTACCACGAGGGTATCAATCTTTCGCTGGTAAGTCTGGCCGGTAACGGCGCAGATATTTTTGAAGCCGAACGCGGCCGCAACCGCCTTGTCGAGCTGCTTTACCTTGCTGTGTTTGCCTTCGAAAAGCTCAAGGAAAGAGGCCTGCGTGCCTGTTGTGCCTTTGACACCCCTAAACGGCAATGTTTCAAGTCTATGCTCGACCTCCTGCAAGTCCATCACAAACTCATTACACCACAGCGTGGCCCTTTTGCCTACGGTGGTCAACTGGGCCGGCTGAAAATGCGTGTAGCCAAGTGTCGCAACGTCACGATGTTTCTTTGCGAACTTACCAAGCAGATTTATCACCGCGGCCAACTTGCCGGCCGTCATCTGAAGCGCCTCCCGCATAATAATCAGGTCGGCATTGTCACCTACGAAACAGCTCGTGGCGCCGAGGTGAATTATCGGTGCCGCTTTTGGCGCTACTTTCGCGAAGGTGTGGATGTGAGCAACAACATCGTGACGGAACTTCTTTTCGAATTCGGCGGCCCTTTTAAAATCGATATCATCAAGATGTCTGGCCATCTGTTTTATCTGACCCTGTGTTATGGGCAGGCCAAGCTTTTTCTGCGCCTTTGCAAGTTCAAGCCAGAGTCTGCGCCAGGTACTGAATTTCTTCTGGGCCCCGAAAAGCTGAGCCATCTCCAGTGAGGCATTTCTTTCAACGAGGGGGCTTACATAACTTTGGTACTTTGAATCTTTTGCCATTTTTGCTCTCTGAAAAATTTACTTAGCTGCCGTTCTTTCCTGTCTTTTAACTAATAACTGCTCAATCTCATCAATATCCTCCCGGCTTATACTCCAATCTGATGCCACATAAGTTTCGATAATCTGCTCAGGTCTTCTTGCACCTACGATTGCCGATGTAACCTCAGGCCGGCGAAGGACCCAGCTAATAGCCAACTGGGCCGATGTCCTGCCGTTGCGTTCGGCGATGGGCCGAAGCTCATCAACAAATTGCAGCGTCGCGGTAAACTGCGGTTCCTGAAAATCAGGATTATTTCTTCGATGGTCGTCCAAAGCCAGAGCCTCAAGACGCTCATGACTAAATTTACCGGTGAGCAAACCGCGCTGCAGGGGGCTATATGCAACAACACCGATATCATTTTCCGAACAATAGCTCAACAACCCCTCCTCCACTTCACGATGGAGCATACTGTATGGCGGCTGAAGCGAAGCGACGGGTGCAATCTTCTGGATGCGCTTGATTTGCTCGACATTATAATTCGATACGCCGATATACCGCACCTTGCCCTCTTCTGCCAGTTTTGCCATTTCCTCCCAGCCCTTTTCGATATCCTCATCCGGTTGCGGCCAGTGCATCTGGTACAGGTCTATCACATCGACTCCGAGTTTTTTCAGGCTTGTATGACATTCCCGGCGAATGCTCTCGGCTTCGAGACAGGGGATCCTGTGGTTCTGCTCGCTCCACAGCAGGCCGCACTTGGTTGCGATAAACGGTTTTTGACTTGTTTGCTTGAGGGCTTTGCCGACAAGCTCCTCGGAATGGCCCAGACCATAGATCGGAGCCGTATCTATCCAGTTGATTCCCTTCTCAATCGCCGTCAGGACCGCACCAATCGCCTCATCATCATCCTGCGGCCCCCAGCCATACAGCCACGGGCCGCCCATCGCCCAGGTACCCAGTCCTACGGTCGTCAGTTCCAAATCCGTATAACCTAATTTACGCACATCCATAACCAAGCTCCCAAAATTCGGTTTCGCATAATAGAATATAGTGAAAAAAGAAAAATGAAAAACGAAAAAGTGAGGATTTCAACAGTTTTTACTGATGCATTGAAAAACTTCTTTCTCTCCTACTACCGACATTCCAAAATTGAAACAATATACGTTCCATCAACCTTTGTCTCAAACTCAAGAACATTCTCTTCGGGTATGGTGGTCTTAACTAACTTGCCGTCACATTCGACCTTGACGGGCACATCGGCTCGGATTCTGCATTCCGAACCCAGTTTCGAACGAACTGCAGCGCCGGCGAGTTTGCCATTTTTCCAAGCGATGTCCACTTCGAAGCCGCCGCGGGCACACAGACCCCTGACACTTCCAATCGGCCAGGCCGTTGGCAATGCCGGAAGCAGGTGAATTTCGCCGGCGTGACTCTGTAGCAGCATCTCGACAATGCCGGCCGCCCCACCGAAGTTGCCGTCAATCTGGAAGGGCGGGCAACTGTCGAACATATTCGGCAAAGTGCTACGGGTGATTAATCCGGCAAGCATCTTGTAGGCATGGTCTCCATCGAGCAATCGAGCCCGGAAGTTTACTTTCCATGCCTTGCTCCAGCCTGTTCCTCCGTCACCACGATGCGTGAGTGCTACCCGGCAGGCCTCGGCCAGCTTCGGAGTCTTTAACGGCGTTATTTCGTAACCCGGGTGCAGTGCGTATAAGTGCGAGATATGCCGGTGCTGGTTCCTGGGATTATCTTTGTCCTGAAGCCACTCCTGAAGCTGGCCATGCTTTCCAATTTGATTGGGCGCAATCCGGCTACGTAACTCGGTAAGCTTTTGGCGAAAAACATCATCGATGTCGAGGATTTTAACGGCTTCGATGCAGTTGGTGAACAGCCCGCGGATGATTTGATGGTCCATAGTGGGGCCGGCGACAAGCCCACCCTGTTCAGGTGAATTGGAGGGTGTACTGATGAGCCAACCGGTTTCCGGATCCTTGATGAGAAAATCGACGAAAAATAGTGCCGCCCCTTTCATCACCGGGTACGCCCGCTCAGCAAGAAACTTTCTGTCGCCGGTGAACCGGTAATGCTCCCACAGGTGTTGAGTAAGCCATGCCCCGCCGGTTACCCATATACCGTGGTTTGAATTATTAATGGGTGCTGTGCCGCGCCACAGGTCGGTATTGTGGTGAAATACCCACCCCCGGCAACCATAATGCGCTTTCGCTGTCTTTCTCCCGGATACAACGAGGTCATCAAGCATATCGAAAAGCGGTTCGTGACACTCCGAGAGGTTGCACACCTCGGCCGGCCAGTAGTTCATCTCCGTATTGATGTTTGTGGTCCACTTGCTTTCCCACGGCGGCCTTATTTTGTCGTTCCAGATACCCTGGAGGTTGGCTGGCTGCGAGCCGGGACGGGAACTGCAAATCAGTAAATAGCGGCCAAACTGAAAATAAAGGGCCGCCAACTGGGGATCATTGCTTTTACCAAACGTCTTTATTCGCTCGTCCGTCGGCTGGTTGGCTGCTTCCGTAATGCCCAGGTCAAGCTCTACGCGGCGGAACAGGCGGCGATGGTCTGCAACGTGCGCCTTGCGTAAAGTATCATAGCTCTTGCCGGAAACCCTTTTTATTACATTATCGCAGCGTGCAGCAGGATTCTCGCTAACATCCTGAAAGTTTTTGAAACTGGTGGCGGCCGCCAACAACAACATCGCCGCATCGGCTCCCGTTACTTCAACGCTCTCGTTGGTGACCTTAATATTGCCGCCATCGGTCAAGACGAGCAACCGCGCCTCAAACTTCAGACAACTTCCCTCCTTACGGGAAGGATGACCGTCTGAGCGCATTTGCCCCCGCAGTGCCAATTGTTTCCCGGCAACAGTGACGGTCGAAGTACCCGGCTGAGGGCTACTCATTTTCGCCGTAAAACTTACACGGCTATCCTTATCGGCAGTGATACGTACAACAATCACCTGGTCGACGGCGCTGGAGAAGACTTCGCGGGTGAACTTGGCGCCATCAACAGTGTATGTAACACCGGCGATAGCGGTATCCAAATCGAGCTCTCGGCGATAATCGCCGGGTTTGTGCGCATCTGGGAAGTGTAAATACAGGTCGCCGAAAGGCTGGTATGCGTGCTGCCGGAGCGGCACGCTCATCATGTGCTCCATCGCCAGCGCCTCGGCTTCTCGTTGCTTGCCCTCGAATATCAGCTTACGGACAATCGACAGATACTCAGCCGCACCGGCATGAGAATAATCGTGCGGCTTGCCGGTCCACAGTGTGTCCTCATTGAACTGCAGTCGCTCTTCTTCGATGCCGCCGAAGACCATCGCCCCAAGACGTCCATTTCCAATGGGCAGCGCTTCGGTCCATTGTTTGGCAGGTTGGGGATACGATAAGCGGGAGGCCGTCTTGGGAATTTCGGAATTCCCAAATGCGTTCCATCCAATTACAAAAGGAGCAGCAATTAAAACAACTGTAACAAGGCCCAGAAAACGCACTTTATCGGTTTTTAATTTTCTCATTTTATCAGTTCCTTCCATTTTGATGGCAATAATACGCAAAAAACGCCGAAAACAAAACTGAAAACTCTCAAATCCAGTTCACTGCTTACTACAAATTACGAAACGGGACCACCCAACAGCTTCTCACTCTTGTTTTCCCGCTTTTTTGGGACGTTACGCATAAGGTGTAATCCTGATTGGTACCACAATCAAGGGCAAGTAGAGCAAGAGGCCGGATTTCATACCATAGGCATTTTGCTTATTGCTGAATTATTCATATATTTTAAATACAAACAGCATATCCATAGGTGATAAATGCTGTAAAGCATGGATGATACGTTTCTAAAAGGAAATTGGGGGGGCGACATGAACGAAATATTGATTCTGCACGGGGCCGAGCCGAGGGAAATCTTACAAGCTGCGATTGATGAAAAAGTACCTGCCATTATGACCTATCTTTCTAAGAACAAATGGCACGTTACAAAGGTACTGCTAACCCGCCTTGGGGCCAATAGACTAAATATTGAGATCTGGCCCAGGGAAAAACCACATCCCATAAATATTCAAACTGACCAGCCGGTCGGTATTTCAATAAAGTACGGATACGGCAAATTTGTCTTTGACACAACCGTCGTAGATCTTGAGCTTTCAGAAGGTCCAAACCGCCAGGGCCGGAGCCCAACGATAGTGCTGGCGGTCCCGGGCCGAATTGAGATAGTCCAGAGAAGAAGCTATTTTCGTGTCGATGTGCCAAGATCGCTGAAAGTCAACGTTCTGCTATGGCACCGTGGACTCAAGTGTGTTCCTGAAGACATACTACGTGACAGAGCAAGGCAACCGGACAACAGCGACGAAACAAACAATAGTAAAAAGCGGAAGGATTACTACATCGGCAAGCTCGTTGATATTTCTGCCGGCGGTGCGCAGATTGCAGTTAACTCTGACCAAAAACCGGATTTCAGGAAAGGCCAGTTTATCAGGCTCACGTTTACACCTATGCCTTACGAAAAGCCTTTGGTACTCGATGCCCAGATTAGAAACATCCTGCCGACAGTAGACGACAAGAATATCTGCCTTGGTATACAGCTTGTCGGATTGGAGGCAAGCCCGGAGGGCAGGAGCGTTTTGCAACGATTGTGCAATGTCGTCGAGCACTACTTCCAGATAAACCAATCCGGGGCCAAGCAGCAGGAAATGAAAGGCGCACCAAACAGGTAAGTACGCATCTGGCGTACCCGGTAGATACGCTTTTTGTAAGTAAAACCAAAAAACGCGATGTGTATCTCGCATCCCACTCCGCACCCGAACAGATAAGTTTCTAACACCGGCTGTGAGATTACTTTTCGGATTCCCATTCTGTGACCTGTTCAAGGCTGGACAAAATGGGTTCCCCCTTACGGATTACCTTGTAGTACAACCATTTCAAGAAGCTGCCTGCTGCATAACCACAGAAAATCAATACCAGAGCTACCTGTATATTCCAGATAACAATCCCGAGGCCCAAAAGAAGCCATATAAGATGCGAGAAGGGTTTTTGCCCCTTGATGTACTGATTCAGGACATGCGGATATCGAATCCTGCTAACCATTAACACAGCAATCCCAAGTGTCAAAAACGGCAGAGCATACATAATCGCGCTTTCGAAAACAACAAATACACGGGAGCCTCTGGTCAATAACTCCGGCAGCGTCTCCTGATGGAATATTATCAAACTGACAATTACACCGGCTGCGGCAGGACCAGGCAAACCCATAAAGCTCATATGCGCCGACTCATCCTCCTCGTTCTCCACATTAAATCTGGCAAGTCGAATGGCCTCGCAGCTTATAAAAGCCGCCGCCGCCAGCCATACGAAACGCTGCAGAAAACTGGCAACAGTGACATTGAGATGGGCAAATCCGGCCAGTTTGAATTCCTGTAAAACCTCAAACATCAGGAATGCCGGCGCCACACCAAAGCTGATCATATCGCAGAGGCTGTCGAGCTGGCCACCGAAGCTGGAAGTGCTCTTGCTCATTCGTGCAAGCCTTCCGTCAAGCATATCGGCAATCATCGCCAACAGGACCATATAGCCGGCCATCGCAAAGGCGCCTTTACTGGCAAAAATAACCGCCACAAAACCACATACGCCGTTGAGAATTGTGATTAGAGAAGGAAGAACGGTGACGTACTTGAGCCTTTGCTTTCGTACTCGCCGCAACAAACTCTCTTTGGCGGCTTCGGTTTTTAATCTCGTCATCTTGTCACCTGAAAGTCTAATATTAAAAAACTATAACTCAAATCAGGAAGTTAATTGGTCACCGGGAAATGACCAATTAACTAAACATCTTCGTACCTTACAAGAGGTGTCAGGCCCGCTTTGACTTTGTCCCCTATCCGGACCAGACACTTTGCATTGTCACCGGAAGGAACATACAATTCTGTCCTTGAACCGAATTTTATCATTCCGAATTTCTCGCCGCCAGTCAAAACCTGACCTTCGCTTGCATTGCAGACGATTCGCCGGGCGATGGCCCCGCTGATTTGCCGAACAATCAACCTCTGTTGAGGGCCGTCGGTCCTGACTAAATCCAGATTGTTGGACTCATTAACACGACCGGACTGTAAATTCGCGGCATTCCTGTATTGGCCCTTTCTATAGGTGATTTTCTCGACTTTTACATTACACGGGGCGCGATTAATGTGGGTACTGAAAATACTTAAAAATATTCCAACCCGCAGCGCAGGGCCGCCAATAAAGTTATCTTCATCTACAATCTCAATATCAGTTATCCTGCCGTCAGCTGGCGCCAATAGCAGATTTGTATCCGAAGGCGGCTTTCGGTAAGGATCACGGAAGAATGCCAAAATCAATATGCAAACAGACGCCAGGATAACTTCTACCAAAAGTACAGCCCAAAGCGGCAATCCACCCAGGGCCGATACTGTCGGTGGAAAAAAAATCATTACCGCAAGCAAAATCACCGGAAAAACGAATACCTGCGGCCAACCGTATTTAGTCAGCGAAATTCTCATTATCAAATATCATAATATCCAGCCCCTGGACAATCAAGACCATTGGAGACTTTTTCCCCGTTTCTCAAACAAGCTCAATATAAAAGGCCGACCTGAGAGGTATCGGCCTTTCGGAGGAGGGTGATGACATATGGTTATATCCCGCATCAAAATCCCCTTTACCGTCTGCCAAAGCAAACAAGGAGTAACTGACACCACCGTAATGCATCGCCAAAACGAAGCGGCGGTGCCTTTTTGATACAGGCGGTAAACTCTTCCTATATATATAGACGCGATACAGCCTGAAAAGTTACATAGTTTTTTTGTAAAAGTTAAGTAAAAACCCGTAAAAACGGCGTTTCCGGGGCTTTAATCCGGGAAAAAAAGGCCGACCCACCTGGATCGGCCAATTGAAGGAGTATCATACAGGATCCGAAGAGCCGCCCGCACCGACGCAATCCTTATCTACCCCCGTGAAGGCGGTACCGAACTCCTGCTCTATACTGTATAGACGTAATAGGACCCCAAAAGTTACAAGCTTTTTTGTAAAATTTGTGTAAAACTTAATAAAATCTTCGTTTACTGCAAGATAAAGGCCGACCCACTTGGGTCGGCCTATGAGTTATTTCAGCAGTTTTCTATTCGACCAATGATTTTCTAATCTTCTCCGCTAACCGCAGTACTCTTTCATAAGTGATATTCTCCGGGGCTTTCCCACTGTCGTTTAGCTCAGCCATTGCACCAAGAATCCACCTGTTGAAATCCTCAGATGACTCAACCAGTATATCATCGCTCATGAAGTCCTTCTTTGATGTCAGGTCTCCAAGGTCGACCATTTCGAACTCAGGGCAGTTGTAATCCTCTGGCCCGGGTACTTCGACATTAAGATGATACGGTATGCAATATCTAACCACTTCACTACGCCCCGGTGGCTCAGATATCGGAACATAAATGCCCCATTCGAAAAACTCTTTGTTTTTACTGGTATAAGCAAGATGTCTTCCTGTGTATTCGACTTCACCATCAAAACATATTGCTGTAATATCAGATATCTCCCAGGGCAATTCAGGCAGAGGGCCACCGGGCTCAAGCACCTTGAAAACGTCCCCCTGAGCCACTCCCTGATTTGAACTGGCACTGCTCCATCCAAGAATCACACTTCCATTTCCCAGGGTAAAGCCTATTTTCCTGCTAACCTGGATCCAGAATTCGCCGTTGCATGTTGCAGCTTCCGCCCTAAGCAGATTACTCTGGTAATCGAGCTGTCTTGCCGTTGCCGTCTCTTTTGTATTCACCGTTGCATAATCAACAGGAGGAACAGTTTCGAACATATCAGATGATATGTTCATATCATATTCAATCTCCATTACTTCTGATGAAAGCCTCCAAAGACCATTATCTGTGCGGTTCCAGGTTTGTATTCTTCCCAGCTCTCCGGTCTCGGGATTAATCCAGTATTTCCAGATTTCTTTCCCGCCTGTTTTGTGGTTAATAATTTCTCCCTGCCAGATATCGTATTCCCGCCCATTAATGTTTTGTCGGTCTACTATGATGGTATTCTTGAGCTGAGACAAATCTCCGAACAAATAGAAGTTTATCTCTTTCAGGAAATTATGCGTTTCGAGCTGTCTGCAAAAAGGGCTAAGCAAAATATATTTGGCCTCTTTAGCATGATGATCTACCTCTAACAAATACCGACCATCAAATACACTTTCAGAGGGCCTCTCCTCATAAGTGCAATTATGAGAGTTAACACAATGCCCTATTGATTTTGCCCGACTCCGGCCTTTCTCCATATCATACCAAAATTCGTAAGTTGACGGTGAGAGCGAAATCTTTCTGCCATTTCCACAATTTACATCTTCAGGATAGCTTTGCATCTTTACGTGTATGATATTTGCTTTCTTTAAGACTTCCGGCGCGTCCGTAATAGCATAGACAACTGCACTTTCATTAAAAACAAAAAATTTGATACCGGCAAACATTGCCACTATTATCGACGCCGCTACAGCCAATTTTGTAAAGCGGTTCATAATAATTTTCCTCACTAATAATTCTTTTCTAACTCTTTTGGATTCGCTGAAGGATTGGGCTTCGATACGGCTCATCACGGTGTCAACAATTGAATCATCACTGCCGACCGCTCGGCCGAGTTCTTCTAACTTATCTTCAAGTTTATCTTTGTGAGCCATTTTGTGACCTCTCTAATGTATTTCGCAGCCGTTTATGTGCCCGCGAAAGCTGTTTGGTTACAGTACCAACGCTTCGTCCAAGTATATCAGCGACCTCTTTTACCGAATGGCAGGAGAAGTATCGAAGCATTATCACCTGCCTTTCACTCTTTGACAGCTTTATAACCGCGGATAAAAGCCATTGTCTTTCCTCATCAAGCCGGCCACTGCGATCATGAATCCTCGATGAAACAACCGGTTCCAAAGAGGACTTTCCGTTTTGTCGACGCACGCAATCAAGTGCACACCTGCGAGCGATTTTCATCAGCCAGGCCCCGAAGGCCGTCGGCTTTCGCAGTCCCGGCAGTTTCTCATAAGCAGTCACGAAGGCATCCTGTGAAACGTCCGAAGCCAAATGGTAATCGCCCAAAATATCCAGCGCTATCGCACGAATTGGACGCTCGTAACGCTTGATAAGCACTTCAAAAGCCCGCTTATCGCCACCTAAAACAGCATTTACTAATTCAGCATCTGACTGCACCTTGCAAGGTCTCCCAATTCAAACCGAAGCGCTTCTACTATTAAGAGCGAATCGAAAGCAAAAATGCGACAGGAAAAATATCTTTTTCAAGATATAATATTAAACGAAATAACTCAATCAAACATCCTTAGAGTACCTGTGGAAAATTCCATACACACAGACTATCTGCCTTGACGGGTGCGGAAAAACTCTGTAATCTTGGCAAAAATGACCGATGATTAATATCGAACAATGATTTTCGAATAAAAAACAAGGAAAGGATGTACAATGTTCACAACGATTGTTGATGTAATGGCAAGGGAAATACTCGACTCCCGAGGCAACCCTACGGTTGAAGTCGATGTGCTGCTTGATGACGGTTCGTTCGGCAGGGCGGCAGTACCATCCGGAGCCAGCACTGGCGCCTATGAAGCAATTGAGCTTCGAGACACGAAGGCAAAACGCTATATGGGAAAGGGCGTTACAAAGGCCGTAAAAAATGTAAACGAAATCATCGGGCCTGAAGTTGTAGGTATAGACGCCACGCAGCAGGAAGAGCTTGATAGTCTGATGATCGAACTGGACGGCACGCCCAACAAAGGCAAGTTCGGTGCAAATGCAATATTGGGTGTTTCCTTAGCGGCGGCAAAGGCGGCGGCGGATTCGGCACAGCTCCCCCTTTACCGTTACTTAGGCGGCTGCAACGCAAATATCCTACCCGTGCCGATGATGAATATCCTAAACGGAGGAAAACACTCGGATAACAATGTCGACTTCCAGGAATTTATGATTATGCCGATAGGCGCCAAAAATTTCCCACAGGCATTGCAGATGGGAGCGGAAGTTTTTCATACGTTAAAATCCGTCCTGGCCAAAAAAGGCTATGCCACATCGGTCGGCGATGAAGGTGGCTTTGCCCCCATGCTCAAAAGCAACGAAGAGGCCCTGGAAGTCATTATGATCGCCATAAAAAAAGCAGGCTACAAAGCCGGCAAGGACATCGCAATCGCACTGGACCCTGCCGCAACGGAAATGTTCGACAGCAAAACAAAAAGCTACAGGTTTTTCAAATCCAGCCCGAAGAAAAAAATCTCATGCGATGCCTTGATCGCGCACTGGGCAAAATGGGTGGATAAGTTCCCTATCGTTTCGATTGAAGACGGATTGGCCGAGGATGACTGGACCGGCTGGAGCAAACTTACCAAAAAGCTCGGTGATAAAATCCAACTGGTAGGCGATGATTTGTTCGTAACAAACACCAAACGTCTCGCAAAAGGCATCAAGCTCAACAGCGCCAACTCAATATTGATTAAGCTAAATCAGATAGGCACGCTGACGGAAACATTCGAGGCCATCAATATGGCCCGTAAAGCGGGCTGGACGGCCGTCATGAGCCATCGAAGCGGCGAGACAGAAGACAGCACAATCGCCGACCTGGCTGTTGCAACGGGCGTCGGACAAATAAAGACCGGCTCACTTTGCCGAACAGACAGAATCTGCAAGTACAATCAACTGCTCAGAATAAGTGAAGACCTTGGTTCGGCCGCTCAATACTCCGGCGCTAATCTCGTGAAAGGGTGAAACGTCAATAAGTCAAACAGTAATTGAGAAAAAATATAAACTCATTTACACATAAAGGCATCCACGAACTACGAGATAAGAAATTGCGAAGGCAAAATATCATCCGAGCGTTCTTGTTTGTTGTCTTTTTCAGCATCGGAGCATCAGCACTCAGCGGCTCTATACTCTGTGATGATTTGCTTCGATACTATCACAACAGAAAATTGCTGGAAGATGAGAAGGAATTATCGAACAAGCTCAAGTCTCTGAACGCCGATTACGATGAACTGCTGAAGCAGTTAAAAGACGACCCTAATCTTATCAAGCGTATTGCCCTTGTCACAGTCGGTAAAGAAGCCGAAGATGCAAATACAATCTATCCAAAAGCAACAGCCGAGCAATTAGCCGCCGCAAGAAAAGCCCTGACGGAAGAAACAAGCCAGG
>WOR8_10006273_pt1 | contig 13489 bp, 8 predicted proteins | sample DeeMarSeWOR38_10_FD_19890 | JGI IMG/M metagenome (IMG submission 19890) | reverse complement strand
GCCGGCGGGGTATTCCTCTCCGTCATGGCTCGCTGCGCTGCGCTTTACTTCCGTCGAGGAATACCCCGCCCGGCCGGGAACGGTCCGGAGCGGCCACCGCGATTGATCACCTCTGCCGCGTCACCGTCGACGCACTCCTGAGAAAATTCAGGAGAATCTACTCCGGCTTTCCGCCAACCCGATGGTGGAGCAGGAGCGCGCCGAGGCGCGCTCTAACGGTTGGTGAACGCGCTCGGGCGCAGGCGCACCGGGGCGTTTGTCGACCGAAGTAAAGCGCAGCGCAGCGACAAATTCGCCGGGAGCGAATTTGGACGCGCTTGCGCGCCCGAAGGGCCAGCGACAGGACGTCGCTGGTCAACCATGAGAGAGACAAATGCTGCGCTCGCCAGCGCCAGGGAAAGAGGTTTGAACTACATGCCGGAGTAGTTCGGGCCCCCGCCGCCCTCGGGGACCGCCCAGACGATGTTCTGCGTCGGGTCCTTGATGTCGCAGGTCTTGCAGTGCACGCAGTTGCTGGCGCTGATCTTGAACTTCGGCTTGCCGTCTTGCTCGACGATCTCGTAGACGCCGGCCGGACAATATCGTTGCGCGGGCTCATCGTATTTAGGCAGGTTGTATTCGACCGGCACTGATTCGTCCCGGAGCCTCAGGTGTGACGGCTGGTCCTCTTCATGATTCGTACTCGACAGGAATACCGACGACAGCCGGTCGAAACTGATGACGCCGTCCGGCTTCGGGTAGTCGATGGGCTTCGCCTTGTCCGCTTCGTCCAGCTGCTCGTGATCGGGATCCTTGTTGCGCCACGTGAACGGCAGCTTGCCGAAAGCGATATTCTGGTCGATGAACGTGAACGCAGAACCCCAGAAGGTGCCGAGCTTGTGCAGTCCCGGGCCGAAGTTACGCGCGCTGTGAAGCTCCTTGTGCACCCAGGAACCGCGCACGGCCTCGCTGTAGGATTCGAGCACGCCGTGACCCGCATCGCCGGATGCCAGCGCCTGCTGCACGCTTTCCGCCGCCTGCATGCCGGTCTTCATCGCCGTGTGCGCACCCTTGATCTTTATGCCATTGAGGAAGCCGGCGCCACAGCCGGTAAGCATGCCGCCCGGGAAAACGAGCCTGGGCAGCGACTGTAGTCCACCTTTGTTGACCGCACGCGCGCCATAGGCAACGCGGGTACCGCCCTCCAGGTATTGCCGGATACGCGGATGGTGCTTCCAGCGCTGAAACTCGTCGAAAGGTGCAAGATGAGGATTGCGGTAACTCAACGCGATGATGAAGCCGAGGTACACCTGGTTATCGGATGCGTGGTACAGAAAGCCACCGCCCTCGGTATGGTTGTCGAGCGGCCAGCCCATCGAGTGCACGACCAGGCCCTCGTCGTGCCTGCCGGGCTCGACCTCCCAGATTTCCTTGAAGCCGATGCCGTAATGCTGCGGATCGGCGTCCGCGCGCAGATCGAACTTCTGCATCAGTTGTTCGCTGAGATTGCCACGCACGCCTTCAGCGAAGATCGTGTACTTGCCGAGCAGTTCATAGCCCGGCTGGTAGCTCGATTTCTTTTCGCCGTCCTTGCCGATACCCATGTCGCTGGTGGCGACGCCCTTTACGCGGCCCTGATCGTCGTAGAGCACTTCCGCGGCCGCAAACCCGGGGAAGATATTGACGCCTGCATTCTCGGCCTGTTCACCGAGCCACTGGCACAGCCGGCCCAGGCTGATGATGTAGTTGCCCTTGTTATGCATGGGTCGCGGCACGAACAGCCCGGGCACCTTGATGCCACCGGTGTCGCTCGTCAGGTAATGAATGTCGTCGCCCTTGACCGCCGTCGTGACCGGCGCGCCCATGTTCCGCCAGTCGGGGTACAGCTCGTCCAGCGCGGTGGGTTCGAACACGTTGCCGGAAAGGATATGCGCGCCTATTTCGGATCCTTTTTCCACGACAACGACGGAGAGGCTGTCGTCGAGCTGCATCAGGCGGCATGCAGCCGATAAGCCGGCCGGCCCGCCGCCGACGATGACGACGTCGAACTCCATGGATTCGCGTTCGGTGGTTTCAGTCATGGTTTTCCGTTCTTCTTGATGTTCGATGGTGGTCGCCTCCGACGGTGCGTCTGGCGACACGGAATGACGCATTGTAACCTTGACGGCCACGTCCTCACAGAGACAGCCGGCCATCGCTTCATTGAGTATTCGCGACGCTTATGAGCAGCACCTGGTGCAGCATGGTCACGTGCGCGACCCGGCACAGGCGCACGTCGTCGGGTTGCTCGCTGACCTGCAGCACCGCCTGTCCGTGGCGCCGCCGCCAAAAAAGGGCCTCGCAAAGTTGCTCTCGCGCGAACGGAATTCCGTCCCGGGCGTAACGGGCCTGTACCTGTGGGGCGGCGTGGGCAGGGGCAAGACCTTCCTGATGGACCTTTTCTTCGAGACGCTGACGGTCGAATCGAAGCGCCGCATGCACTTCCACCGCATCATGAGGGACGTGCACGAAAGGCTCGGCGCACTGGGCGATATCGAGGACCCTCTCGACACAGTTGCGCGCGACATGGCCGCAGAAGCTCGCGTGCTCTGCTTCGACGAGTTCTTCGTTAGCGATATTGGCGACGCGATGATCCTGGGGCGGCTGCTGCACGGGTTGTTCGAGCGGGGCGTAACGCTGGTCGCCACATCCAATTCGCGCCCCGACGACCTGTATCGCGACGGCCTGCAACGGCAGCGGTTCATTCCGGCGATAGAGGCACTGAACCGGCATACCCGGGTCGTCGAGCTTACGGGTGACACGGATTACCGTTTGCAGCTCCTGCAGCAGGCGGGAACCTATCTGACGCCCGATGACGGCTCGGCGGAGGCAAAGCTCCGCGCTTTCTTCCGGGAATCGGCCTCGAGCCAGGTACAGGATGACCACGAGCTGCTGATCAACGGCCGCACTCTGAAGACCCGCCATTGCGCGAAGGGGATCGCGTGGTTCGACTTCGCCGACCTGTGCGACGGGCCGCGCAGCCAGGCCGACTACATAGAAATCGCGCGCTGGTATCCGACGATCGTCGTCTCCGGCGTCCCCGAACTCGATGAGCTGCGAGAGAACCCGGCACGGCGGTTCATCGCGCTCGTCGACGAATTCTACGACCGCCACGTCAAGCTCATCGTATCCGCCGCAAGGCCGGCGGATGAACTCTACACCGGCAAGCGCCTGCGGTTCGAGTTCGAGAGAACGGTCAGCCGGTTGATCGAAATGCAGTCGCTCGAGTACCTGCACCTGCCGCACCTGCCATGAACGTGTTTATCGTGGAGTTCCGAAGTTGAACGGATACCGGCGAGTGGTTACTGTTCCCGCAGCACCACGGGACGAACAACGAGAAAAGCGATGACCAATGAGTTGATCCTCGAGGACTTCCTGCCCTACCGGCTGGCCGTCCTGTCTCATACCGTGAGCACCAAGATCGCGGGCGTCTATGACAAGCGTTTCGGCCTGACCATCCCGGAATGGCGGGTGATTGCTATTCTCGGACGCTTTCCCGGGCTTTCCGCGGTCGAGGTTGCGGAGCGGACCATGCTCGACAAGGTGGCGGTAAGCCGCGCCGTGACCAAGCTGATCAAGAACGGCCGGCTGGATCGCGAATTCGCCGACGCCGACCGGCGCCGTTCCATTCTCAACCTGTCGGAGGAAGGCAAGCGGGTCCACGACGAGGTCGCGCCGCTGGCTTTGCAGTTCGAACGCGACCTCCTCCACGGCCTCAGCGACGAGGATATCGAGGTCTTCAACGTCGTGATGGAGCGCCTGCTCGCCAAGGCGCGGCTGCTCGGCACGCCCTGACAATTCCGTTGCTCCAGATTAGTGCGTAGAATAGCGCCGCCCGTCAACGACAAGCGTTCGCGCTGCCGCCCGCAGCCGGAGAGTCAAGAGTGACACGAACCGAATATCGCCGGGGAAGCGACGTCAGGGAAAGAATCGTCGACACCATTGTGGCTTCCAGGGTGCAGTCCGGCATCCTTAAGGACCGGGGGCAGATAAAGCTCTATCTCGGCCAGTACTTTGCCCACGTACCCTATGAAGACCTGCAGGGCCGGGTCGAGAAGATCATGGCGCGCGTGGCGCTGGATCACCTGGAATTCGGCGCGACGAGGAAGAAAGGCCAGCCCCTGGTTCGTTTCTTCAACCCGACCGTGGAAACCCATGGTTACGAGTCGGCGTTCTCCTTCATCGAGATGGTCAACGACGACATGCCGTTTCTCGTCGACTCGGTATTCGCCGCGATCAACCGCCAGGGCCTGGCCGTCCATATCACCGTTCATCCGATCATCCGGATCGTCCGGAACAGGCGCGGCAGGATCGAAAGGATTGCGGAACCGGGCGAAGAGGCCGGTACGGCCGAGTCGCTCATTCGATTCGCGATCGACAAGGAAACAGACGCGCAACAGATCAAGCTGCTGAAGCAGGAGATCCTCAAGGTCCTGGCCGATGTGCGTGTTGCGATCCGTGACTGGCGGAAAATGCGCGAGAAGATGTGCGAAGCGCGCGAGCTGCTGCAGTTCGGGCCGCCGGGGGTCGACGACGAACTACGCGAGGAAAGCCAGGCGCTGCTGGAGTGGATGGTCAACGACCATTTCACATTCCTCGGCTATCGTGAGTACAAGTTGTCTTACCGCAAGGACAAGATTTTCCTGCGGCCTGTCGAGGGCAGCGGCCTTGGTCTCCTGTCGCACGACGAGCGGGGTCAGAACAAGACCGTCGAACTGACGCGCGAGATGCAGCGCCTCACGCGCTCACGGGACTGGCTGATCCTTACCAAAGCAAACTCCCGCTCCACCGTGCACAGGCACGTGTACCTCGACTACGTCGGCATAAAGGAATACGACAAGTCAGGCAAGGCAATTGGCGAACGTCGCTTCATCGGCCTGTTCACCTCGGCCGCTTACAGCGAAAGTCCGCGCAACATCCCTCTGCTGCGCCACAAGGTCAGCAAGGTGATCGAGCGTGCGCACGTGCAGGCGACCGGCCATCGCGCCAAGGCTCTACTGCACATACTCGACACCTTTCCGCGCGACGAGCTTTTCCAATGTTCCATTCCGGACCTGTCACGCACCGCGATAGGCGTCCTCAACCTGCAGGATCGCCAGCGCGTGCGCTTTTTCCTGCGGCGCGACACCTTCAGGAGATTCTTCTCATGCCTGGTATTCGTGCCGCGTGAGCGCTACACGACGGCCGTCCGCCGCCGCATCGAGACGGTCCTGAAGGAGTCTTTCGACGGTACTTCCGTAGATTCCAGCGTCGAGATCTCGGAGTCGCCCCTCGCCCGCCTGCATACGATCGTGCGTACGCCGCCGCGCGAGCGACCACGCATCAGCATCCAGGATATCGAGGCAAAACTCGCCGAAGTCGTTGTCAGCTGGTCGGACAAGTTGCGTACCCAGATGCTCAATGCATTCGGCGATGACGAAGGTCACAAGCTCTTCAGGATCTACGGCAATATTTTCCCGGCCGGGTACCAGGCCGAGACCGACCCCAAGGACGCATGCAGCGACATCAGTTCCATCGACAAGATGCTGATGGCGGGCGTCGACCGCTCGGTAGAGCTCTACCGGCCTGAGGATTCCGCGCCCGGCTTCCTGCATTTCATGATATTCAGCGCCGAGGAGCCGCTGGCCCTGTCGCAGGCCCTGCCGATCCTCGAAGGCATGGGACTCGAAGTCCATACCGAACACCCCTACGAACTTGCGTTGCAGGACGGCAAACCATTCTGGATCCAGGTATTCAACCTCCGCCACGAAAGCGGTGCGGATATCGATGTGGAAGCGGCTTCTGCGCGTTTCGAAGAGTGCTTCATGCAGGTCCTCGATGGCAACGCCGAAAACGATGGCCTGAATCGCCTGATACTGAGTGCGGAACTGGACTGGCGCGAAACGGCGTTGCTGCGTTGCTACGCGAAGTACCTGCAGCAGCTCGGCCTGCCGTTTTCCCAGGACTACATGGAGGACGTCCTGGTTGCGCACGCCAGACTGGTCGGCCTCCTTGCCGACCAGTTCAGCGCGATGTTCGACCCGAGCCTCAGCAAGGCGCAAAGAACGCGGCGCGTGAATGCGGCGAAACCCGCAATTCGTCGCGAAGTAGGCAAGGCCAGGAACGTCGACGAGGATCGCATCCTGAATGCGTTCGCCGGCGCCTTTAACGCGACTCTGCGAACCAACTACTACCTGCCCGGCAGCTTCGACGGCCACCGCGACTGTATCTCCATCAAGCTGGACCCGGCGCGTCTTCCGGAAGTGCCGCTGCCGCGGCCCAAGTACGAGATCTTCGTCTACTCGCCCGAGGTCGAGGGTGTTCATCTCCGCGGCGGCGACATCGCCCGCGGCGGCCTGCGCTGGTCAGACAGGCGCGAGGACTTCCGCACAGAAATCCTCGGCCTGATGAAAGCGCAGGTCGTGAAGAACACGGTCATTGTGCCGACGGGGGCAAAAGGCGGATTCTTCTGCAAGCGCATGCCGGAAGGCGATCGCGAGACCGTGATGAAGACCGGTATAGCCTGCTACAAGACGTTTATCGGCGGTCTTCTCGACATCACTGACAATGTCGTCGACGGCAAGGTCGTCACACCGGAGGGCGTGATCCGGCGCGACGGCGACGATCCGTATCTCGTTGTCGCTGCCGACAAGGGCACGGCGACTTTCTCGGACATCGCGAATGAGATCTCGCAACGCTACGATTTCTGGCTCGACGACGCTTTCGCGTCAGGGGGCTCTGCCGGCTACGACCACAAAAAGATGGGCATCACGGCGCGAGGCGCCTGGGAAGCCGTAAAGCGCCACTTCCGCGAGCAGGGACTCAACACGCAGACGGATCCGTTCAGGGTCATCGGCATCGGAGACATGAGCGGCGACGTGTTCGGCAACGGCATGCTGCTGTCGCGAAAGATCAAGCTCGTCGCGGCGTTCAATCACCAGCACATCTTCCTCGACCCTGATCCCGATATGGCGGCGAGCTTCAAGGAACGCCAGCGCCTGTTCAAGCTGCCTCGTTCAGGCTGGTCCGACTACGACGACAAGGTTATCTCCAAGGGTGGCGGCGTGTTCTCGCGGCAGGCGAAGACCATTCGCCTCAGCAAGGAAGCACGGGCGATGCTCGACACGGACAAGACGTCGATGAAGCCTGACGAACTGGTACGAGCGATGCTCCGGATGCCCGCCGACCTGCTGTGGAACGGCGGCATTGGCACCTACGTCAAGGCCGGCACGGAAAGCCATGCGGACGTCGGCGATCGCGGCAATGACACCGTGCGCATCAACGCGAATGAGCTGCGCTGCAAGGTTATCGGCGAAGGCGGCAACCTGGGGCTGACGCAGCGAGGGCGTATTGAATTCAGTTTGAACGGCGGCCGCGTCAATACGGACTTCATCGACAACTCAGCCGGCGTAGACACTTCCGACCGCGAAGTGAATATCAAGATCCTGTTGAGTGACGTCGCCAAGAATAAGGGCATGTCGCGCGAAAAGCGTAACGAGCTGCTCGCCTCGATGACCGACGACGTCGCCGACTACGTGCTGCGAAACAATTACATGCAGACGCAGGCGCTCAGCATGAGCGAAGTACGGTCCCTCGAGCGGATCGACGAAATCGGCCGGGTAATTACGGGCCTCGAGCGAAGCGGTCTTCTCGACCGTGACCTGGAGTACCTCCCCGACGACGTGGAAATCGAAGAGCGCAAGGCGCGCAAACAGGGCATGACACGTCCGGAACTTGCCGTCGTTCTGAGCTACGCGAAGATCGACGTATACAACGCACTGACTGCGCACCAGGAAACCCTCGAGGACTTCCTGAAGACGCACCCGATGCGCTACTTCCCGGAAGTGCTGAGGCGCCGCTACACGGAGTTCATCCCGACGCATCGCCTGAGCCCACAGATCCTTGCGACGCTTATCTCGAACGACATTGTCAATCGCATGGGGCCGGCTTTCGTGAAACGCGTTCAGCTGGACACGGGGGCAGACGTCGTTACGATCGCCCGCGCCTACACGGTCGCTCGCCAGATCGTTCGCGCGGGCGCACTCAACCGAACGATCGAGGAGCTGGACAACGTGATCCCGGCGTCGGCGCAGATGTCGATGCTGTTCGAGCTCTCCCGCACCCAGCGCCATGCGACCTACTGGATCATCGAGCACTACGGCGATTATGTGGATATCGACGGCCTGGTCGACCGGCTCAAGAGCGGCATGGCAACCGTGTACGGCAGGACGGGCGGCATAATGTCTGCGGCGGCCCGGGATCGGCACCAGAAGGCGATGAAGAACTACATCGACATGGGTGTGCCGGATAAGCTGGCGGACAAGATGGCGGCACTTCTGCTGACCCGTGCAGGCCTCGACATCTGCGATCTTGCCGCGACGTACAAACGTGATGTCATGGAGTCTGCTCGCGTCTATTCGTTGTTCAACGACAGGCTGGGAATCTTCGCACTGCACGCGGGCGCGGAAGACGTCAAGGTAAGGGGCCGCTGGCAGGCCATGGCACGCAGCAACCTGCGTGACGAGTTCTTCCAGATCCGTCGTGATATGGCAGCGGATATCCTGAAGAAGCGCAGTAAGAGGAATATCGAGCAACTCGTCGATGAGTGGTTGCAGCAGCGTAGCGACAGGGTGGAGAGCTTCATCACCATGCTCGAAGAGATGAAACTGCGCGGTACTTTCGACATAGCGACACTGTCGGTCGCGGCCAGGGAACTGCGCGAGCTCGTCGCCAACTAGAAAAGACAACACTGTTCGGCATATCGAATTGCAAATGGAGACAACATGGCTGGCAAGCTGATTCTCTGCCGTCACGGCCAGAGCGACTGGAACCTGAAGAACCTGTTTACGGGCTGGACCGACGTGGACCTGACCGAAAAAGGTATCGAAGAAGCGAAGGAAGCCGGCCGCACCGTTGCCGCGCTCGACTACGATATCGATATCGCATACACATCCGTACTGAAGCGCGCGATCCGCACGTTATGGCTGATGCTCGACGAAATGGACCGCATGTGGATCCCGGTCGTCCGCGACTGGCGCCTCAATGAGCGCCACTACGGTGCGCTGCAGGGGCTCAACAAGGCGGAGACCGCCGCGAAATACGGCGACGAGCAGGTCCACATCTGGCGACGCAGCTACGACATCCCGCCGCCGGAACTCGACCAGGGCGACGAGCGGCATCCGTCACACGACCCGCGCTACGCGGGAATCGCGAATCTCCCCGGGACCGAGTCGCTCGCGCTGACGCTCGATCGCGTACGGCCGTGCTGGGAAGAGACCATTGCGCCCGAGCTTCGCGCCGGCCGCAACGTCCTTATTGCGGCGCACGGCAACAGCCTGCGCGCGCTCGTAAAGATGCTCGACGAAATCTCTGACGAGGAAATAACCGGCTTCAATATTCCCACGGGTATTCCGATAGCCTACGACCTGGATGACGACCTGAAGCCGCGCTCGCGGGAATTCCTCGGCGACCCGGAAACCGTCGCGAAGGCGGCCGCGGCCGTAGCGGCCCAGGGAAAGGCAAAAGGCTGAGCCCGCAGGCCCTGTTCAGACCTGCAGCCGGGGGTCGGAACGCGGCCGCGATGTATCCGGCTCGACAACCCGGATCAGCCCTTCCTGCGCCGTTGACGCGACCAGCGTACCGTCCTCGGTAAACAGCTGCCCCCGCGAAAACCCGCGCGCGCCCGCCGCGTTGGGGCTCTCGATCGCATACAGCAACCAGCTATCCACCCGGCAGGTGCGATGAAACCACAGGCCGTGATCGAGGCTTGCCATGATCACCCGCCCGGAGACGAAATTCAGGCCGTGCGGCAGCACGCTCGCGCCGAGCAGCTCGTAATCGGATACGTAGGCGAGGAGATTCTGATGCAGCGCCGGGTCATCGGGCAGCGCGTCGACGGCCCGTATCCAGCAGTGCTTGACGGGCGGCAGGTTCACGGGCTCGGTGAAGCTGATGCGCTCGACCGGACGGAACTCGAACGGCCGCTGCGCGGTCAGGAAACGCCGCATCTTCATCGGCACTTTCTCGAGCACCTCCGGCGGCACGTCGAACAGGTCCCTGAGACCGTTCGGGCCGGGCACGTCGGGCATATCGGCCTGGTGCTCGAGACCTTCCTCGGGATCCTGGAATGAAGCAGCCAGGTTAAAGATAGGACGCCCGTGCTGAATGGCGACAACGCGGCGGGTCGAGAAACTGCCGCCATCACGGGCGCGATCGACCTCGTAAATGATGGGTTTCGTCATGTCACCACGACGCAGGAAATATGCATGCAGGGAGTGTGCAACCCTGCCCTCTACCGTGTGCTGGGCGGCGGACAACGCCTGGCCCAGGACCTGGCCACCGAAGACCTGCGCGCTGCCTATATCGCGACTGTCGCCACGGAAGATGTTGTCCTCGATCTGCTCCAGTCCCAGGAGCGCGATCAGGTCTTCGAGTACAGGGTGCATCGTAAAGCTGTCAGGCCCAGCCGGGGCACTCCGGCACTAGTCGCCCGCCCGGCCGCCGTCGACCGCCACGCCGGTGCCGCTGACGAACACGGCGTCGTCGCTCGCCAGGAACAACACGACCTTTGCAACATCGACCGGCTCGCCAAGCCGCTTCGCGGCAGATCTCGAGATGCAGTAATCCCTAAGCGTCTTGTCCTTGCGAAACACTTCGCGACTCTCGGGCGTCATGATCGCGCCAGGCTGAACGTGATTTGCCGTAATCCCGAAGCTCCCGATCTCTGCCGCCAGTGCGCGCGAGATAGCAGCAAGGTCCTGCTCCGCCCGCTGGCTTGCCTCCCCGGCCGCGGCGGAGAATACGCTGCGCAGAAAGCCCATATTGACGATGCGCCCGGCGGGGCTTTTCTTGAGATACGGCAATGCCGATCGGCACATTGCCATTATGAGTTCTGCGCGCTTGCGCAGCAGCTCGTCGAGCCCTGCCCCGTCCTCGCCGACAGGTGCGTCCGGAACAATGGGGAACTCGTTGACGAGGATATCCAGCGCGCCGAGTTTTGCGGCTGCGTCCTCGACCAGGGCCGGGATGCCGTCCGGCTCGTTCAGCTCCGCCGAAAAACCGTGTATGCCCTTGACCGACGCGAAATGCTGCTCGACCCCGCTGTTGGGGTCATCGACCGCGAGCACTTCCGCGCCGTGCTTGACGAGCGTCCTCGCGACCGCCTCACCTATGCCGCCCGCGGCACTCGTCACCACGGCTTTCATTCCGTACAGCCGCAACGGTTCCGCCATGTCTACTCCTTGCCCAATCGAAAATGCCCGAGCGCAGCGAACAACGCTCAGTCAGGGAGACGATACTCAGCGAATTGCTTGCGTAATTCAATCTTCTTGACTTTTCCGGTCGCAGTGTGGGGCAGCTCATCGACGAAAACGACGTCGTTCGGTATCCACCATGTCGCGACCTTGCCGTCGAAATACGCGACCTTCCGCCTTCGTGACAACCAGCAGCGGCCGTTCAGTCCACTTCGGGTGTGCGACGCCAATCACGGCCGCTTCCGCTATCGCGGGATGGCCCATCGCCGTGTTCTCCAGCTCGATCGAGCTTATCCACTCGCCGCCGGACTTGATGACGTCCTTGGTGCGATCGGTAATGGCCACGTAACCTTCCGGGTCTACGGTTGCGACGTCGCCCGTTTCGAACCAGCCGTCTTCCGTGTGCGTGCCGCCGCTGCCTTCGAGCTTGAAGTAGTCGCTGCAGACCCACGGTCCGCGGACCTGCAAGGCACCGAAGGCTTTGCCGTCCCACGGCAGCTCCTCGCCGTTGTCGTCCACGATGCGCAGCTCGACGCCGAAAATCCCGCGTCCCGCCTTTGTCGCCAGGTCGAGTTGCTCGTCGCTCGACAGCCCCTCGAGACCGGCCTTGATGGTGTTCACTGTGCCGATCGGGCTGGTTTCGGTCATACCCCAACCCTGGCGCAACTCGACGCCGTGCTTGTCGCGAAACGCTTCGATCATCGCACGTGGCACGGCGGCGCCGCCCACGAGCGATCGCTGCAGCTTGTCGAGCCGCTTGCCGGCCTTTTCGGTGTACTGCAGCAGCGCCAGCCAGACGGTCGGCACACCGAGTGCCATGGTTACGTCTTCGCTGTCCATAAGTTCGTAAAGCGCCTCGCCGTCGCCCATTTTCGGGCCAGGCAACACGAGCTTGGAGCCGGCGATCATCGCCGAGTACGGAATGCCCCATGCATTGACGTGGAAAAACGGCACGACGGGCAGCACCACGTCACGGCTCGACGCCCCGGCGACGTCGATCGCGAGCGTCGCGAAGGCGTGCAGAACCGTGGAGCGGTGATCGTAGAGGACACCCTTGGGGTTCCCGGTGGTGCCCGACGTGTAGCAGAGTGCCGAGGCCGTGCGTTCATCAAACTCCGGCCAGTCAAATTCCGGTGACTCTGCAGCCAGCAGCGTCTCGTAGCACATCGCATTGGGCAAAGACGTGTCCGGCATGTGCGCTTCGTCGGTCATGACGATGAAACCCTCGACGTTGGGGATCTTGTCGGCGACCGCCTCCAGCAGGGGCAGGAACATCGCGTCGACGCAGATGAAGCGGTCTTCGGCATGGTTGATGATGTAGACGATCTGCTCGGGGAACAGCCGCGGGTTGATCGTGTGGCATACGAACCCGCTGCCGCTGACACCGTAGTAGACCTCGAGGTGCCTGTAGTCATTCCACGCGAGCGATGCGACGCGGTCGCCGTGATTGACGCCGAGCTTCGCCAGCGCGTTCGCGAGCCGTCTCGCACGCTCCATGGCTTCGCGGATCGTGTAGCGATGCCGCGGATTATCGGCGGTAACCGAGACTATCTCGCGGTCACCGTGGAATTTTTCGGCATGCTGCGCTATCGAGGAGATAAGCAGCTGCCTCTCCATCATCAGACCTTTCATGACGGTATGTCCTTGTTGTTTTGCTGATCCCGGTAGCCATCGTAGCAGCGCTGACGTGCTATGCTAGCTGGCACCGTGTTGCCATCAGGTTAACACCAAAAGCTACTGATTTTGAAGAATAAATCGACACTGAAAGTCGGCATCGCCCAGGTCGCACCGATCTGGCTGGACCGCGACGCGACCGTGAGCAAGCTTGCCGAGTGGATCCGCGAAGCAGCCTCCCGGGACTGCGAGCTGGTGGTATTCGGGGAGGCCCTCATACCGGGGTATCCGTTCTGGGTAGAGCGAACCGAGGGGGCACGCTTCGAGTCCACGCTGCAGAAAGAGCTGTATCGCCATTACGTGGAGCAGTCGGTGTGCATCGAGGCGGGCGATCTCGAACCGATCGTCGAGGCAGCGCGTGGCAACGCAATTGCCGTCTATGTCGGCATCATGGAACGCGCACCCGACCGCGGCGGACACAGCCTGTACGCGAGCATGGTCTACATCGACGCAAGCGGTGAAATCGGTTCCGTGCACCGCAAATTGATGCCGACCTACGAGGAGCGCCTGGTGTGGGCCATCGGGGACGGTCACGGCCTGCGCACGCACAGACTCGGGCCGTTCAC
>WOR8_10004526_pt1 | contig 13492 bp, 13 predicted proteins | sample DeeMarSeWOR38_10_FD_19890 | JGI IMG/M metagenome (IMG submission 19890) | reverse complement strand
TTACTCTTTTATTCATAATCCAAGACGTAAAATTAAATTTTATGTTTACAATATTCTGTAATTAATGCCTATTTTTGGTAAAAACGTAGGGTATGGCTTTGATTTTACCGGTCAGGGGTTGTACACCCATTTTTGGAAAGGATTGTTTTATTGCCGAGAATGCGACAATCATAGGGGAAGTGGAAATGGGGGATTATTGCAGTGTATGGTTTAATGCCGTTGTCCGGGGAGATGTGCATTTTATTAAAATCGGAAATCAAACCAATATTCAGGACGGGGCTATCATCCATGGTACTTATAAGAAAGCACCAACGGTTATTGGCAATAATGTTTCCATTGCCCATCAGGCTGTAATTCATGGATGTACCATTGAAGACAATGTGTTGATTGGAATGGGTGCGATTGTAATGGACCATGCTATTATAAGGACAGGTTCGATCATTGCGGCAGGTGCGGTAGTCCTTTCGAAAACAATAGTGGAATCAGGATCTGTGTATGCCGGAATGCCGGCCGAAAAAGTAAAAGACGTTGATGAGAATTTAAGTGAAATATTTGAACGAACCGCTAAAAATTATTTGATGTATGCAAAATGGTACTAATTTTCTTGTTCGTCTGTTGATTATGGCCCTTGCGGTAATGCTTACTTCCTATTTGTTGCCCGGCGTTCATGTTGAAAGTTTCTGGAGTGCGATCATACTGTCCCTGCTCCTGGCCTTACTCAATGTTACCCTTAAACCAATTTTAATCATTATCACCATTCCGGTCACCTTTTTGACCCTGGGATTGTTTTTATTGGTGATTAATGCGTTGATGATACTCCTCGCCGACGCCATTTTACCTGGATTTATCGTGGATGGATTCTGGTGGGCCGTTCTTTTCAGTATAGTGCTCTGGATAATCAATTCATTGATACGGTCGATAGCCAGGTAGGTGGGAGCTTGAGGAATCCCTATAAAGTTAAGTTTTCTGTAAAGCAGGATATTTATTCTGTAACTCGATTAAATTAAATCGGATGCATTTTGCCGGAGTGAATGGAAGCAACCATTCTTGCGTTGCCGACCGAATGGTATTGAAGCCAGGACGTTTTTTCTACAAGCCGTTGTGCTCAAACGGGCGGGTACTCGTTCCGCCAGGCCAAGTATGTAAAAACGAATAATGATGGCGATCCCGGATTAAAAATCCTCAAGATTTTTTTTAAGTTCTTCTTCCGTTACTTTTAGCTTATTCTTACAATATTTGATCAACAGGGAGGCCTGTTTGACTAGATCGTTCAACTCATCCACATCAGGATTCTCATGTTCAATTTTATTTACTATTTGTTCGAGATCCTTAAGCGCATGGGTATAAGTGATTGTTTTTTTTGGCATTGGATTAAATTATTTTACTTTTAACTTTTCCATTGGAAAATTCCGTTTCAATAATATCATCAGCTTTTATCTGACGGCTATCCTTTATTACACGACTGTTTTGCCGGGTTATACTGAATCCCCGATCCAGGATCTTATCAGGACGCATCAGAATCAGTTTGGATTCCAAATGTTTAATAAGGATTTTTTGTTCGTATAATACTTGCTGGATTCTATTTTTAAAACTTGTCCTGTTATTGTCAATCACTGATTCAATAAGACGGATTTTATTTTCTACTCCGTATTTAAATTTTTCGCTGACTTGTCTTAGTGCAAATAAATTTCGATCGAATTTTGCCCAGGTTAAGAGGCGGAATTTCTGACTGATATCTTCCAGCGAATGCCTTTCTTCCTGAATTTTACTTTTGGCATAATCCGCAATATAAATAAAAAATTCTTCAATTTTTTCGTCAAATTGACGACAACCCGTAATCAAAAATTCAGCAACAGCTGTCGGGGTTTTCAATTTTGTATTCGCCACAAGGTCGGTAATGGTTTCATCTCTTTCGTGTCCAATTCCGGTGATCACCGGAATTGGAAACTGTGCGACATGTGCAGCGAGATCATAGGAATCAAAACATTCAAGATCAAGGGAAGCTCCTCCACCTCGTATGATAACGAGGAGATCGAATTCTTCAATCGACCTGTTCACTTTCAGCAAGGCATCTATAATTGATCTTTCAGCTTCCTTCCCCTGCATGATGGCCTGATATAAAACTAGGTAGAACCGGTAATTATAAGGATTCCCTTCTAATTGATCCAAAAAATCCTGATATCCGGCAGAGGTAGGGGAGGCAATGATTGCAATTCGCTGGGGAACAACCGGTAAGGGTATTTCCTTGTTCATTTCGGCTATTCCATCTTCCTTTAATTTCGCTAATATTTCCTGTCTTCGGCGCGCTCTTTCTCCAATAGTATAACTGGGATCAATATCCCGGATATTCAAACTCAATCCAAATATTTCATGAAAACTAACGATGACATTGGCCAGGATCTTCAGTCCCGGTTTCAGCGATTCACCGGTGATCGTCTCAAACCACCCACTCAGGTTACGAAAGGAATAGGACCAAATGGTTGCCCTGATTTTCGCGAGGATTTCATCTTCCGCCTTTTCCACAAGCTCTAGATAGCAATGTCCTTTTTGATTTATTCTCATTTCGCTGATCTCTGCAATGATCCAGTAGGAAGAAGAGAAATTATCCTCAATACAGTTTTTTATTAAAATGTTTAATTCACGTAAAGAGAGCGGATCCATTATTTATTATACATATCCTATTGATTTAAAAATTTCCAGTGAAAAACCGATTAAGGGTGATTAACCGATGCCGGAAATCTAACAATAAATTCAGAACCTTTATTCACTTCGCTGAGCACATCGATTTCTCCTTTCAACTTCTCCACCAATAACTTCACGATGGCAAGTCCCAATCCGGTTGAACTTTCTCCTCCCGTAGGTCTAGAAGATAATTTCTGGAATTTTTTAAATAGATTTTTCCGTTCTTCGGATCTTATTCCGGGTCCCTCATCAATTACTGCCAAATAAAGGCTTTCATTTTCCATTTTACAGGAAATAGTTACTTTTTTGTTGTCTGGGGAGAATTTAATCGCATTAGAAACCAGATTGTCCAGGATCCTTTGAACAAATTCTTTATTATTATGTATAATAACTTCCGGATCACATTTTTTGATGACGGTAATGTTCTTTTCCTGGGCTTCCTTTCTATAAAGGTTTATTTCACGGTCGATCACTTCTTCCATCCTGAATTCTTCAAAATTCTCTTCACTGTTTTCTGATTCCAGCCTATTGATATCCAGCAGGTTCGTAATCAGATTTTTTGCCTCATTCGATACCTGATCCAAAAGATTTAGATAATGCATCTGTTCTTCATTCATTTTTCCATTTATCCTGATCAGGTTGGATAAACCTGCAATATTGTTCAAGGGTGATTTCAGGTCGTGAACCACTACATTGATGAAATTATCCTTTTCTTCAGATAATTCAAGGAGTTTTCGGCTTCTTTTCTCCAGCTCCTCATTCTGATGCTGTATTTTTTCATTCTGAGATTTTAATAATTTATTGGTTTTATTTTTCACCATAATGTAAAAACTCAGTAAACCCAATACGAAAATTGTAAACAACGTGAATACCAGCAGCAGTTTGGTTTTTGATTTCTGTAGTTTGAGTTGCGTTTCCTGTAAATTAGTCCGTTCATTTAACAGGGTAATTTCCTGTTCCTTTTTCTTATTTTCGTAGTTTAACTGGAGGTCTTCAATCTGCCTTCTTGATTCAAGTGTATAAATACTGTCTCTCAGATTTGAATAATTAATATGATTTAAATAGGCATTCCGGAAATCACTGCGAGAGGCATAATAATCACTCAGCATTTCATATATTTCTGATTCCCTGTTTTTCATGTCGAGTTTCTGACTTAATTTTAAGGCTTTGGTCAGATAATTGAAAGCCATTTCATGATTCTTCAACTCAAGATAAATTTTCCCCAGCAGACCATAGGTTTCAACCAGCCCGGAATAATTTTCCTGGTTAATATCAATTCTCAGTGCCTTTAACAGAAAACCAAGTGCCTCCCGCATATTGTTTCTCTGAAATTGAACACTTCCAAGATTTAAATACACGTCAGCCAGTCTGGATTTCAGGTCATGCTCCAGGGCGATATCAAGTGATTTTCTATAATAATAATCTGCGGAATCGATCAGTCCCTCGGTTTCATAATCATTCCCCAGATTATTCAAAATAGCTGCCGTTTCATTTACATTGTTAAGTCTTTTATGAATAAGATAACTTCTTCTATGAAATTCTTTCGATTTATCGAAATTTTTAATCTCGGTGTACGTGATTCCAATATTATTTAGCACGTTGGCGATTTTTGAACTGTCATTGAGGTATTCATACAGATTCAGTGCCATCAGAAAATATTCGTTGGAGATTAAAAAATTTCCATTAAAATGATAGGCGACTCCAATGCTGTTGAAAAGGTTTGCTTTTATAAGACTGTCGGGTTCATTTCTGATCAGCTTTATAATCGATTCGGATAGGGACAAGGCTTTCTTTGGATCAACAAAACCGTATTCATAAATTAACTTACTGTAAATATCAAGTCTTTCTGAAGAATCGCTAGTCTGTTTTAGAAGAAGTTCAAGACTGTCAATTTCATTCTGACCGAATGAAGGAAGAGAAAGAAATATAAGGATAACAGCCGGCCGAAAACGTCTAAACATATATAGTTTTTCTTTATAACGTAAATTTTGTATTTTTTTTATAATCCTGCAAATTAATTAAGGCCTTCTGAATGCACGATTTTGGGATAAGGTATTGATTAACAACATTATATAATATTTTCTATCCCTTTCTGGAATTTTTATATTTTATTACAGACCATGCATGAATTCTATGTACTGTATTTGAATTCCCGGTGGATTTTCAACCGATTTTTATTATATATTAACAAGAATAGATAAATCTTGTTTTATAGAATCACTTTCTGGAATTTATAATAAGGGATCAACTGAAATTGGCTCCGGATTCTAAGAGTTGACCTTTACGGCCCGGGGGTTCGGATTTGACGGATCGGCAATATAAGGTAAAAGGGAAATTAAATTTCGGGTGAAAGGGATCCGGGAAAATTGATAGTTAGATTCATGAACCCCTGCATTATCTGGATTGGCAGCATTAACCGATCATTCTTGATCCCTGTTCTCAGTGTTTCGATCCCCATTTAGCGATGAAGATGAAGTGTGTAATGGAGTTGGGTAACACTAATCGTTGAGAATGTATTTGTCAGTTACAATTAGCAAAAATGTTTTCTTCAATTCTTTTTTCAGACTTAATGATATAATAAAAAATATTAAGAAAATCTGTCATGTGTTGTTTTGATTGGTAATCAAGCATTTTTTCTTTTCTAATGATTTTATTGATTTCTTTTCGTTTGGTAAGGAACTCTTCAAAGACCGGATTAAAATCAGGCAAATCGTAACATAAACCTCTAAATTCCCTGATAGGTTGAGACAAAATCGAATTTCCTCCTCCCAGGGAATAGTCGGTCCCTACTAACAACGTATAATCAAAGTCATAGGGAACGGCATAAAATGCTTCACCATCGGACATGGTTTTCAGGTTTTTTGACATATTCACAATCCAATCCGTATTTCCGATCATATACTGAAACAAGCTTAAAAGGATTTCGTTTCTTTTTTCGAGATCCTTGACTTCAAGAGGATCCTCATATTCCTTCATCTTATTCCTTGCAGCCAGATGATCGATGTCTTCTATAAGGAAACCAATTCTTTTAATCGGGTTCAGTTGATTCTGTGTATCCTCATAAGTAATTGTTGCATATCTAACCTGGAAGCTTATGGGAGTTAAAACATTGTAAATCCGATAGGTCACATATTCCCTTACCACGAATTGATCAAACTCAGGTACATTCGTTTTACAATGTGTTACTAATTTGATTTTTTCATTACCTTCAAAATAAGTATCTACAATTTCTTTTTTCTTAAAGTTCAGTCGAAGAGGCGGGAAATCACAATTTAACGAATCCCGCCTGAAGTTTCCCCTGGAACTTACTTTCACATCGAATCTTTTCGTTTCTCCGTTTATGTCATTTATAACCAGGGTGGCCTCCTGTTCATCAGGGTCCTCGTGACGGTTATCGAGCAATTGGATAAGATCGGTTTGAAGTTTGATTTCCAGGGCGCCCGCTTCATCAAAAAGCCTGTCTCCTCCATGGTTGTCCTGCCCATATCCAACGAAGGGCAATAGAACGAATAAGGGGAGGATTTTTGTTATGTATTCCTTTATCAATTTATTCAGCATTAGAAAGGGGATTTATAATGTGTAAAAATATAGTGAAATATTAATAAAGATCATCCAATCATTATTTATAATTCATAAATATAACAATTACAGTCTATTCCACTAATAAAGATTACTTCAGGGGCTTATTCCCTGTACCGTAATATTTCGCAGCAATCGGGGCCAAGCATTCAGCTCGGATGGATAGCGTCAGACAGGCACAGCAGGAGATCTGCCATTCGGTGAACAACCCTGCTTATTTGCCATTACTCCATTCACCAATTAATCACTGAAAAATTTCTATAAATATCGGGGTTCACAACAGGAGAGACACGTTAGGGCGGGCCTTTTTTAAGGTATCATTTTTTCATGTGAATCATGATTATTGAATCCCTGAACCTGTTTCGAAAGAAACTGGATACCCCTTTTATTTTTAAATAATTTTACTTAAAATTTTAGAATTCCGGTTACTATTTGTATCAGTTATTAGATAAATAGACTCATTTTGTTATTATTATAACGGGTACAGGCAGGTAGGTAAACAGTTGCATTTAAATTTCGTTAGATGAACAAAAAGAAAAAAAAAATTGAAATTAAATTAATACTTGTTTTTCTCATAAATAATAATTTTATATTTGCACCTTTTTAAATCAGGTTCAAATAGATAATCTAAAAGAATATGTACTGGACATTAGAATTAGCATCTTATCTAGAAGACGCGCCCTGGCCAGCAACCAAAGATGAATTGATAGATTATTCTATCCGGTCCGGTGCGCCCTTGGAAGTCGTGGAAAACTTGCAGGAACTGGAAGATGATGGTCAACCCTATGAAAATATCGAAGAAATATGGCCTGATTATCCGACTAAGGAGGATTTTTTCTTCAATGAAGATGAATATTAAATGGTCCCCGGAAATAACTTATTTTAAAAATAGTTCGGCAATCAATAGATCGTCTGGTGTCGTAATCTTTATATTTTGGTAACTGCCTTCAAAGAGGGAAATTTTAAAACCAGCTTTTTCAGCCACACTTGCATCATCGGTAAATGCGGGACTTTCATTCTGTTGATAAGCTTTTTTAATGACTGGAATCTGGAATGTTTGAGGGGTTTGAATAAGCCGGTATTTAGACCTGTCAACCGTTTTTGTATTATCCTTGTCGATGATCCTAATGGATTCTTTCAATCTAACGGAAGCAATGGCGCATCCATGAAGGGCTGCCAGGTGAAAAGAAGCTCCGATAATTGACGGATCGACAAGCGGACGGACCCCATCATGTATTGCCACCATGCCTTTTTCTCCGATATGCTTCAAACCGTTTTGAACAGACTGAAAGCGTGTTTTTCCTCCTTTTGCCAGGGTTAATGGAATAGTAAAATTATGTTTCTGACATAATTCAATCCAGCGGTTCTGATCTTTCTCGGAAAGCACCACTACGATGTTGAGGTCTGCCGAATATTCATGAAATACACGAATAGTATGCATTAAAATAGGCAGCCCGTGGATTGGCATGAACTGTTTGGGGACCTCGCTTTTCATCCGGATACCCGTACCTGCGGCCACGATGACAGCATATTCCTTATCAACCATAAAAAGAGTTTATTATTAACACTAAATGATCAACATGGCATCCCCATAGGTAAGGAATCTATACTTTTCTTTAATGGCTGTTTTATAGGCACTCAAAACCTGGTCGTAACCTCCGAAAGCACAAGCCATCATCAGCAGGGTGGATTCAGGCATATGGAAGTTGGTTAATTAGGCGTTACAGATTTTAAACTCGTAAGGTGGGAAAATGAATTTATCGGTCCACCCTGCACTTGCTTTTAATCTTCCATTGGCCGATACAGAAGATTCAAGTGTCCGCATGGTAGTAGTTCCTACCGCACAGACCCTCTTCTTTTTATCCAGCACATCGTTAACCATTTGAGCGGTTTTTTCAGAAACAGAATAATTTTCCGAATCCATTTTATGTTTGGTCAGGTCTTCCACATCTACTGGCCTGAAACTTCCCAATCCAATATGCAGTGTGATGGGCTCGATATCCACACTTTTAATTTCCAGTCGTTTCATGACTTGTTTTGTAAAATGGATCCCTGCAGTTGGAGCGGCTACGGCGCCCACATGCTGGGCGTAAATTGTCTGATATCTTTCCCTGTCCTGCGGTTCAACAGGCCGGTTGATATATTTTGGAAGCGGTGTTTCCCCCAGGGTATCAATTAATTTATAGAAATCCTGATCCTCACCGTCGTATAAAAACCGGATGGTCCTGCCTCGTGATGTGGTATTATCAATTACTTCGGCAACAAGATCGCCTTCACCAAAATATAATTTATTGCCTACCCGGATTTTCCTGGCAGGATCTACCAATACATCCCATAAATGCATTTCCTTATTCAATTCACGCAGCAGGAATACTTCTATTTTAGCACCGGTTTTTTCTTTATTACCATAAAGTCGGGCCGGAAATACCTTAGTATCGTTAACAACCATGACATCTCCCTCATTAAAATAATCGATAATATCTTTGAATACTTTATGTTCAATTTCGCCGGTCTTTCGATGGATCACCATCATTCTTGATTCATCCCTGTTTTCTGCCGGATATAAGGCTATTAGACCAGACGGCAAATCAAACTTGAATTCTGATAATTTCATGAGTAATATTACAGCGTGAAAGAATGTTCATTACATTTTCGGGACTGCAAAGCTATATAATTTGCAGGAATAAAAAAGTTGAATTTAACAAATTGTTAACATATTTTTTTACCCTGATATTCAATGTTGTTTATCAAATTGGTATTTGAAAGTCTTAAATTCGCCTTAAATGAGTTGCGTGTCAATTTATTGCGAACCATCCTTTCGTTACTGGGAGTTACCATTGGGATCTTTGCCATCATCGCAGTGCTTACTGTCGTGGATTCCCTGGAAAACAGTATTAAGGCGAGTCTGGCTTTTATTGGCGAGAATGTGATCCGGGTCGACCAGTTTCCCTGGGATTTTGATGATCCCGATTATCCGTGGTGGAAGTATATGCGTCGTCCGCAAGCCAGTTATGATGAATTTGAATTTCTATCGGAAAATCTTGAACCGGACCATTACACGGGGATCTGCATTTTCGCAGCAAGAGAAAATGTGACCCTGAAATATGAAAGCAGCAGTTACGGAGGCACAATTTTATTAGGATCAACGTATGGTTACAGTGATGTGTATGAAGTGCCAATCGAAAAAGGACGATATTTTTCACCTTCGGAAATCAATTTTGGAAGTAACGTTACCATTCTCGGAGCTGAGATCGCATCCAGTCTGTTTGGAGATCGTTATCCAATTGGTAGAGAAGTTAAGATCCGGGGCCTAAAATTTGTTGTGATAGGTGTTATGAAAAAACAGGGCGAAAATCTTATAGATACTCCAAGCAATGATGAATTTTGTTTAATCCCTTATGCCGGATTCAGGAAATTATACTATAGCGGACCTCGGTGGGGAATTGCATCCATCATTGCTGTAAAAGGGATCGAGGAGGATATAGGATTAATTACACTTGAAAATGAAATGCGCGGACTCCTGAGGATTAAAAGAGGCATCCGACCCATTGAAGAGGATAGTTTTGCATTAAACCGGCCGGAGGCTTTTGCCGATTTAATCAGCAATGTTTTTGATGTAATAGGAATGGCGGGCTGGGTAATAGGAAGTTTTTCCATTCTGGTAGGTGGATTTGGAATTGCCAATATCATGTTTGTTTCGGTGAAAGAAAGGACGCACATTATCGGGATTCAAAAATCGTTGGGAGCTAAAAACTACTTTATACTTTTTGAATTTTTATTTGAAGCCATCTTTCTAAGTATTTTGGGAGGATCCATCGGATTGTTTTTTGTCTACCTCTCTACCTTCGTGCCAACAGGTAACCTGGAGCTTATTTTGAGCATTAAAAATATTATCCTGGGATTAGGCGTATCTTCCGTTATTGGGACGGTCTCCGGGATCGTACCTGCCGCCTTAGCAGCACGTCTGGATCCCGTTATTGCGATCCGAAGCAATTGATCCAGTCTTCATTAAAGCGAATATGACCTGAAAGGATTTCCTCTATTCAGGAATTTTTATTCGATCTCTTCTCCGTTTAATTTGGCCCTGATCCGGGTTTCGAGTTCTTCCAGAAGCTCGGGATTGTCCTGTATAAGGGTTTTTACCGCATCCCGTCCCTGGCCTAATTTATTGTCCTTATAGGAAAACCAGGATCCGGATTTCTGAATGATATTCAAATCTACTCCCAGGTCCACGATCTCACCAACCTTCGAAATACCAACACCGTACATGATGTCGAATTCAACAATTTTGAAGGGAGGTGCTACCTTGTTTTTTACAACTTTTACCCGCGTTCTGTTTCCAAGGATATTGTCGGCACTTTCCTTGATCTGTCCGATCCTCCGGATATCCAGACGTACGGATGCATAAAATTTCAAGGCATTCCCGCCGGTTGTTGTTTCAGGGTTACCAAACATTACCCCGATTTTTTCTCGTAACTGGTTGATAAAAATACAGGAACACTTGGTCTTGCTAATAGTTCCGGTAAGCTTTCTTAATGCCTGGGACATCAACCTGGCTTGAAGACCCATCTTGCTGTCACCCATCTCTCCCTCAAGTTCTCCCCGGGGGACAAGCGCCGCAACTGAATCGATTACAATGATGTCGATGGCACCGGAACGTATGAGATGTTCGGTAATTTCAAGGGCCTGTTCCCCGTTATCGGGCTGCGATATCAATAAATTTTCAGTGTCGATGCCTAATCTTTCAGCATAAATTTTATCAAAGGCATGTTCTGCATCTACGAAAGCAGCAATACCGCCTTCTTTTTGCGCCTCGGCAATGCAGTGCATCGCCAAGGTGGTTTTCCCTGATGATTCAGGACCATAAATCTCGGTAATCCTTCCTCGAGGAATACCGCCAATCCCCAATGCCATGTCAAGTCCTAAAGAGCCGGTTGAAATAGCTGGAATGTTGACAATGTTCTCATCGCTCAATTTCATGACCGTGCCTTTTCCGTAGGTTTTGTCAAGTTTGTCGATGGTGAGTTGGAGGGCTTTCAGTTTCTGTTCTTGATCACTCATTATAAAATTTTACTTAAAAAGTTAACACGTGAAAATACGATTTAACCTGCCAATTAACAACTAAATTTCTGCACAAAAAAGCCAATTTATTTTCACCCGAAAAATTCACAAATTTCTCGACCTGTTCGACTTTATGTAAAATATAACGCATTTTTGTCAGGGAACGAATTTGCCGTCTTTGCCTTTGTGGGGATAGAAATTGGGATTTCGTAGTTTATACGCATAGCCGCTTTGGCGGAGCAAGAAAGGACCATCCCGATTTTATCAGAAGGAGGGTTATTCCGATGTGTGACTGATTGAATATTAATTTGTTTTACTCAATTCATATTTTAATTCCTGACTCGTTTATGCTTCATTCGGGTTAGTAACAACCGTTTTGGTTTAAACTGTCAAATTTGTTGGATGAAACATGCTTGGATAATAATCGCATCCCTGAATTTTTTGGTACCGGGCGCAGTTAATGCTCAACTGGATAATTCCTTTTTTCACGATGATTATCCCATCTCGTCAGAAGATTCTGCCAAAATAAAATTAGGTGTAGAGTTTTTAGGATTTCTGAGGAATAATGAATTCAAGGGCGAAATTATTCCCGGTTTTACCTTGTTCGGATATCAGTTTAAACCCTATATAACCTATTTCCCTTCCTCCCGTATCCGATTGGAATTGGGGGGATTTTTTCTAAAAGATTTTGGGAACAATGAATTCCGCGAAATTCGCCCCCTTGTAACCGTGAAATACGTAAATAGGAATTTTTCCATGCTTTTTGGTACTCTTGAAGGAGCCCTTTCGCATCGCTTGATTGAACCGTTGTATAATTTTGAAAGGATAATCAATGAAAGGATCGAAGATGGATTCCAGCTGAAATATTCAAACCATCGGATCTATGCTGATGCCTGGATTGAATGGGTCAATATGATCGAATTCGGAGATGATGCATTGGAAGAATTTAATGTCGGATTTTCATTTAATCATCAAATATTGAATTATAAGAAATTTAAGCTGGAAATTCCGCTTCAGTTATTGGCCAATCATCGGGGTGGAGAGATTGATACATCCGTGGAACCGGCCAATACGCTGTTCAATGCATCCGTAGGATTAGGTTTTGTATTTCCGATCCATGACAATACACTGAAAGCATTCCGGATTGATAGTTATTATACAAAATTTATTACATCTGGGAATTCCAGCGGATTGCCGTTCAGTGATGGGGAAGGCTGGTTCCTGAACGTTTCCAGTGAATTAAAATGGATCGTTCTGCTGATGTCTTACTGGCATGGAAATCAATTTTATGCTCCCAACGGGGGACCGCTATATCAATCCCTTTCCTTTGATTATGCCAACGACAATTACATAGAGTTTCAGAGGGATCTGCTGTTTATGAGGGTGTTGTTTGAACACGAATTTCGTGGCGGGCTGACGCTGGCATTCCGGTTCGAACCTGTATTTGATTTCAACAATAATCATTTTGACCATTCCGAAGGATTATATTTACGGTTCAGGATGGACAGGGTGCTTAACAGAAAAAGGAAACCTTGAAGAAAAAAAAGTTTATCACGGTACTGATCCTTTTCAGTGTAATTTTTCTTCTGATCTATAACTACTCTCTGGTATATTATGGCTTAATCCAAGCGAGAGGTCAATTAAAAATTGTCTTCAATACGGTACCTGTAAAAGAAATTCTGGGAGATGCCTCTTTCCCGGATTCACTCAAAAATAAAGTCCGTTTGATTCAGGAAGTGCGATCTTATGCAATATATAATCTGGGCCTGAAAGGAGAAAAAAACTACACCACGTATTATGACCAGCAGGGTAAGGAACTGATGTGGGTGGTAACAGCCTGTGAACCCTATCAACTTGAATCGTATACCTGGAATTTCCCCATACTGGGATCTTTTACTTACAAAGGATTTTTTATCCGGGAAATGGCGGAAAAGGAGGCCGCCCGGCTGAATTCACTAGGATTTGATACTTCAATCAGGAATGCCGGTGGCTGGTCTACGCTGGGTATCCTGAAAGATCCCATCTTATCCGGTATGCTGGACCGTTCGAACGGAGCACTCGTTGAATTGATTATTCATGAACTTACCCATGGAACGATTTTTATCCGGAATGATGTTTCTTTTAATGAAAACCTGGCCACATTTATCGGAACGGAAGGCACAAAAATATT
>WOR8_10008575_pt1 | contig 13493 bp, 13 predicted proteins | sample DeeMarSeWOR38_10_FD_19890 | JGI IMG/M metagenome (IMG submission 19890) | reverse complement strand
GAAGTTTGAACCACATATAATATTTTAGAGGGCTGGTTGGTCTAGATAATATGAAAATATGTTTCAAAGCTTTGGTTAGTTAAACATAAGTTTGAATTTCTTATGTTAGCTAGACTATCAAATTTTTAGAAAAAGGGAATGTTGTGCGGGAGACATCGCCATTCAGCAGCGAATTAGCAAATTCTATCGTTTCTTTAAATTGCACGGGGGTGTCATAACTCTTCTTCCCCTGCTCTCTAACTAACTCTCTCTAAAAAACAAAAAAAGAAATACGTACAAAAAACATAGAACGCACTATTCTTTGTTAGTCTTGAGTCTTCTCCCAAAGGTGCATGCTTTAATGCATATTGTACATTCAATATAGCTATTTGAAGTCGGTCTTATTGTGAGTCTCTTTTCGATTTCCCGTACATCATCTGGAACATCTTTTGTATCTGGTTCTTCTGCTGCATAAGCAAGGCAACGGTTGATCTTAATCCTATACGGTTCCAACGCTCTTGTGGGACAAGCGCAGATGCATTTCTCGCAATCTCCACATAGGTCACCTTCAAAAGGTTCATCTACATTGAGTTCCGCTGTTGTTAAAATAGAAATTAGCCTTATTCGAGGTCCGTAGTTGGGAGTAATCAAAAGAGTATTTTTTCCTTGACTACCGAGACCGCATCTCACCGCTGATGTTTTAAGAGGAATATTCAATGAGAAGAGGGTCTCATAGCCTTTCTTTGTGAGGTATTTTACAATTGGCCACGCTTTGTTTTTCAGGATTTCGTAGTATAGTTGGTATCTTTCTAAAGGCACTTTTGGCGAAAACTTGTTGCGTTTTTTGAGATAATTTGAATCTACTGCCAGATTGAAGGAATCATCCCATGCATAAACCGTCATCAAAATTACTGATTTAACATTGGGCAACTCTTCTTCTGGTAAGCGTAAATTAATTACGTTGCCTATCCATCCATGTGGTAAACCGTGAAGCATTTTTGGAGAGGCGATGCCAATTGAAACGAATCCAGCTTCTATTGCTTGTTTCTTAACATTCTCTGTTAGAGTCATTTTTTTATTTCCTCTAACACTGTTTAAAACCTAATTAATGCATATAAAACGTAAGGTTCGAGTTTGGGATTACAATTTAATCCCCAAACCCAAACACTTGGACTAACCTCTTTGCAAGAATTTTGTTACCCTGGCAATGGACAATTAAGGTAACTGGATATCCAGAGGTGAACTAACAAAAGAGAGACCAAAAAAGAAAGGTAGAATAAAAGAAAAAATTGAGTTCTAAATGATTATAAAAGACCAACTTAATATCTTCGGGGTGGTCTTCGTTTTCTGTAACATTCTCGGCAGTAAACTGGTCTGTTTTCGTCAGGCGTGAATGGAACTTCACATTCTTCCTTACAATCAGCGCAGACTGCCTTATGCATCTCTCGTTCTCTATACATTCGCTATTTCAACTCCTATTACTTTGCTATGCAAAAATCACTTTCTACATGTTATATCAATCGTATAAACTCGTGCTTATAAACTAATGCCTTTACATGTCAAAGAAGCAAACATAAATCTGTATTCAACACAAAAACGCCTCTTACCAGATCTCTCCTATCACTTTTTTCGGCAGCCACTTATTTTTTCCGAAAAAGCTTGAGCACGGGAGAGAGAAAATACCAAGAAAAAAAGATTGCCTTTCTATTATGTTCATTTTGTCTTACAGTAAATAATAAGAAAGGTATTTAGAAAAGAATGAAACAGGAAAGTGAACTGATCTTAGCAAAAGAGCTGACAAACATTGTTTCCTTAGCGGATTAATTCAACGGTTGTTCCTATCTCCTGACCAGGTACACCTTTCCTGAATTTAACTTTAGCAACACCGCTATTTCCGTGGAACCCTATGATTTTGCCAACAAGTCGCTTTTTTTCGCCCTTCCAAACCACCTTTTGCCCGATTAGGGCACCGACTTGAGCCGCAGAATTTACGTTGCTAACTTTTATCAGGCATTCACGTGAATATTGTGTTCTTATGCCTAGTCGATAGTTCACTATTCTTGCATACACTGGTTCAGATAAAAATTTACACCCTTTACAGTGATTATTTAAAGGCGTCACTTGTCCTTAAACATGTTAAATTTTGCTTCAGCCTTGTACCTGGATCATTTGATTTTCGTTATGAAAACCATGTTTCTGACATTTTTCGAACGGGGACGTGAAAGTGAGCCAAATCTTGAGTCGGGGCGGCTCTTTTGCCGATGGATTGCGGGACATTTAATTCCTACAGACTTCCCATCTTCTGAAACCCAAACGATGCGCCCCTCTCTGCTGCATTCTGGACATTTCGCATAATCGCCTAAATTGACCATGTTTTTGTTCCCCTTTTATTTTCAGTGTCATAGCAAAACTTCATAGACTTGCATCCTAACGTGCAAGTGGTTCGAACAGATGATTTGACTCTTCTGCAATTTTCTACTATGCACACGCTCAGCATGCACAATTACATTTTCCTCTTTACTATTTGCTTTGAAAAGATCCAGTTACTCAATAGGTTTAGCCCAAAGGATAATAGAAACTCTTCAAACAGAAATACACTGCTCCATATATAAATGCGCAGTCTCAAAACTTAAGAATAGGAAACCTCGCACGGTTTTAGATGTATTGTGCACAAAAAAACGAAAAGGTGTTACAACCTCATAGAAAAAGCGTTTTCAGTGTAGCTACGCTAATATAGTCGGTCGCATACTTTCAAGTAACCTTTAGAATTCTTCAGAGGAAGAGTCAGATCACCAGTAAAGTGCGTTTTACTTTTTCTCCAGATTATTCTGATTGAAAAACACGTGGCGTACATAAGTGCAAAGTCACTAGTTGGATGTGTGAACAATGGGCAAAAGAAAAGTCAAAAACGAATCAAATCTTCAAAAAATGCTGCTGCCGAGTGGAAGCGATGTGTTGGGTATGGCTGTTAAAATGCTAGGTTCTGAAAGAATCATGGTAAAGTGCCAGGACGGCAAAGAACGATTATGCAGAGTTCGAGGCAAGCTGAAAAGACGAGTTTGGGTTAGGGAAGGTGACACTGTCTTAGTTTCTCCATGGGATTTCCAGTCGGATGAGCGCGGCGATATTTTCTGGCGGTATCGGAAAAACCAGTTAGAATGGCTGAGAAACAAAGGATACTTAAAAGCATAAAAGCAAAAGGTGAAAAAGCTTGAGACGCAAACCATCAATTGGCGAATATCTCGCTTTTCTTTCAATAAAATACGAAGTTAACCCTGAAAAATTCTTGCTTGCCTTACACTCAGCAAAAGAACACAAAAAAGCAAGATGCGACAAATTATTAGTTCAATATCGGGGTAAAATTAGAAACAAATCTATCTTTCTAATTAAAAGGGAATCTGAAATCATTGCACAATTCCCCATAGATGAAGAATTCCTTTTGAATAGAAACAACAAACTCAGAAATTTCACCAAATCCGATAGGATTCGAAAGTTTTTGGTAAAAAAAGCTAGAACAGCTACAGCCAATTCCATCAATGAATTGAGAACTGGAATGAACCATGTTAATCTAAAAGCAAAAATCTTGGAAGTTACAAAGCCAAAGCGCGTCGTTACGAGATATGGAAACCATGCTGCCCTCGCTAAAGCGTTAATAGCGGATGAAACTGGGACAATCAATATTTGTCTATGGAACGGGCAAATAGGCTCTGTCTCGGCTGGAGACATAATCCAAGTTGAGAATGCACAAGTGTCCGTGTTTAGAGGCGAAAAACACATGACCCTTGGGAGAAAAGGAACACTAAGTAACGCTGCAATTTTCAAACAATAGGTAACATCAGAAGACCTGAATACTAGATCTTTTCAAAAAAGAATCAACAAATTTCAATAATTGAAATTTTTCTTAATATGGGTTGGTTGGATTAAATTTTAACTCCAAAAAAAGTTGATTAGGTAATAAAGCCGTCTCAGTATGAAATAGCAAAACCCCAAGTCTATCTGCGACGGTAACTGTCCATTTTAAATTGACCGATATTTCTGCATAATTCCACACGATTATGATATAACTTGCGGTTCCTAACTCTGGGGCCTGGAGAACTATTCTTTGACGTAGTTTCTATTTTCGGAGTCTGCATTCTAACTTTACCCGCTTTGGACAACGCACCATGTGTAGGCACAATATCACCCCCATCAAATCCATTCTAAGTTAAACTTTTGCCAAGCTTAAAACCCAAGTATTACAGCTTTGGCCAATAATTCTAAAAGGCAGTAAGCTCGATTATATCTAAATCTCTTCAGTCGTATCTAATAAACGTTCGCAGCTACAACTGTCAAAAGAAGCTTCAAAATTTTAGTTTTTGAAAATTGTAAAAGATTCTTTTTGTATCTTTGTCTGATATTTCTGTTACATGTTGTGTGCTGCACGGGGTTTTATGCGGTGTCAGAGAGAGTGTAGGTAAGATAAAGAAGTAATGGGTTTGGGATTTGTTTTTAGGGATTAAAATCTAATCCTACACGATTTTTAGCTTGATCCTGAGCTTAGGATTTTGAATTAACTCTCAAATCTGACTCGTTTCATTTTGATTTGTGAATAGAAAGTTGAAAATAGCAAGCGAAAAAGTTTAGAGTAACCCAACAATAAGCAGTTTAAAAGGAAAGGAACCTAAAATGAGTGATCGGGAACTTTTTGTTTCGCAGGCAAACGTTTTTGGTGGTGTACTGCGATCTTTTGAAGAAGCGAAGTATGTGGTTTTTGGTGTTCCATTCGATGTTACAAGCACGTTCAGGACGGGAGCACGATTTGGACCCAACGCGATCCGGCAAGCTTCTCAGAACATAGAGACGTATAGTTTTCGCGCTGAAATAGACGCTGAAGACTTGCCGTTGCATGATTTAGGTGATTTGCACGTATCTACAAGCCCCGAGAGAACAATTGACTTGCTTGAACTCGTGGTTGCAGACCTTTTGGTCGCTAAGAAAATGCCTATAGCTGTAGGTGGAGAACACTCGGTAACCTTAGGTGTTATGAAAGGTTTGGGTGCAAAAGCCAAAAGAACGGCGCTTGTAAGTTTCGATGCTCATCTTGATTTGCGCAAGGAATTTTTGGGACTCAAGCTTTCACACACCACTTTTATGCGGGTGATAAACGAAGACGTGAAGCCCGCAAAAATAGTTGAAGTGGGTACACGCGCGGTGTGCAAAGAAGAATTGGCTTACGCTAAAGAAGCTGGAATAGACTTTTTTACGACGCAGCTCATAAGAAAAGAAGGGGCAGCGCGAACCATCCACAGGCTTAAAGAAGAACTTGCTCCATATGAAAATCTCTATTTGACGATAGATATGGATGTTCTTGATCCTGCTTCTGCGCCTGCAGTGCAAAATCCGGAGCCAGAGGGACTAGAAACGCACACGTTGCTAGATATTTTATGCGAATTGTGCGATAAGCGTGTGGTCGGGTTTGATGTTGTAGAGATTGCACCTGTTTATGATAAGGGAATTTCGGCGGTTGCTGCAGCTAAAGTGATCTTTGAAGTGATTTGCCAACTTGAAAAAAACCGAGAAAGATAACGTTCAAGCGCTGACTTGCTCATTAAGTTATTTTTGCCTGTATGGGGATGTTTACTATTATGCTGACGGAGACCATAGTCCTTCTTTGAGAGAATTGTTTATGGTTCCAATAGAAGTGGGGCTGAATAGTTCCCTCTGGCTTCTGCGTTGATTGTTTATTAGGGGGCATGTATGCGAGAGTCTTTATTGTGCGCAGATAGGGTTATGGCGCCGTTGAATTGAGGTGGAGAGGTTTTTCGGTTAACTAATGCGTTTCTTTCTGTACCATATTGCGAAACCGACACTTGAAGTCGTGGCAGTTGCTGCTGAAAGCGCTATCCATAATGCATACGTTGCTAGGTAAAAGCCAATTGTGGGGTGATAAGGCTCGGAAGTTGTGGTGAAGCTCCACGATACTGGCTTATTTTTAATAGTCACTGATACTAAGTAGGAGGTTGCGGGCTCCAACGATTGAGCAGGATAGAATGTTTGCTTATATGACAGTGGACCTGACACTTCGTTGGTAACAAGTGCGATAGGTACTTCTGGAGTCATTTGCAAGTTGCTTATTGTTGCAGCTGACAAAGCGTCTATTGTGATTGTAGTGTCCAGAGAAATATTTGTGGAGTTAGGTGCCGGGCCTATCGTGATGGACATGCTATCAACTGCCAAAACATAGTTGCTAGGTGTGGAGTACGCTAATTGAGTTAAGGAAATCACTAAAAACGGTATGAGAAACGTTAAAACAAAAACTAGTGTAAGGATTATGGCAATATGCAGTTTATCAGAGAGATCCATTAGCTCTCACTTGGCTTACCTGCCCTTCATAATTGTGCTTATTTTAGTATTTAATTTTTAACTCTCAACAACAAGCTTAGTTTCTACCCTTTAGTTTTGCTTTAGAACTCTACCTATTCTTCTAGCCAGCCTCGATACCGATGATATTTATATCCTGGTTGATTCAGTAAATAGCACTTTCAGGAGAATGATGCGACAACGTGAAAGACGAGCGAGCAGTAACAGTCTTGCGGATTCTGCGTGAAAAATTTGAGATGCCTAAGTGGACAAAAGCGAGGTGCGACCCATTTGAAACGTTGATTGTGACCATAATTTCACAGAACACTTCAGACAGAAACACCACAAGAGCCTTCGAACGCCTCTCGAAGCAGTTCGAAATCAAACCCGAAGTGCTGGCGAACGCGGAAACCAGGCATATTCAAGAAGCTCTAAAAACCGCGGGTCTTTACAGGAACAAAGCCAAAACAATAAAACAGGTTTCAAGAACCATTCTCGAAAAATTTCACGGCTCCATACTGCCTACATTATCGTTACCGCTTGAAGAAGCAAGAAACGTGTTCATCCAAATGCCTGGGGTAGGTCCAAAAACAGCGGATGTTGTTTTGCTATTTTCTGCGCGCCAGCCAACGATTCCTGTGGATACACACGTAAACCGCGTGGCAAAACGGTTGGCTTTTGCACCTGCAAACGGAAACTACGAAGCGGTTCGCGCAAGTCTACAATCGCTCTTCGAGGAAGGTGATTATCTGGCTGTTCATGTGCTGCTTATTGCACATGGCAGGAGATACTGCAAGGCTAGGCGACCATTATGCGAGCAGTGCCCCGTAAACATGCACTGCCCTTCAAGAGGACTATGGAATGACAACGCTTAAGCTGCCCCCAGTAGTCGCAGAGTATTTTCCTTACGCAAGCGTGCGCCCTCGCCAAGACCAATTCATAAAAACTGTTTTTAACGCTGTTCAAGAAAGACGTTCCATTCTGATTGAAGGAAGCAACGGCTTAGGAAAGACCATTTCAGCGATTTCCGCGTGTCTCCCCCCCGCGGTTGAGAAAAATTTGAAGATATTGTACGTAGCTCGCACCCACCGCCAGCATGACCGAGTTATAGAAGAACTTAGAGCAGTGTTCAAGAAGCATAATGTCTCAGGCATTTCGCTTCGAGGGCGCAATGAAATGTGCCTCAACAACTTAGCGGTTAAAAACGCTTTTGACGCCAAGTCACTCATGGAAGCTTGCGAATTGCTGAAAGCCAAAGGCAGGTGCCCATACCACAAGAGTCCAGAGGAGCAAACGTACGAGTATCTTCTACTTAAACAGCAGATAGCTTCTCGCCCTTACAAGGCATCTGAAATCCAGAAAGTATGCCGAAGAAAAGGAGTCTGCCCTCACGAACTTCTAAAAGGCGCCCTCTCAGACGTCAAAGTTATCGCTTTGAGCTACCTCTACGTTTTTGACCCTGTGATTCGCATTGCGTTTCTCAAGAACCTTCAATCTAACCTCCAGAAAATCATACTAATTGTTGATGAAGCGCACAACCTGCCGGAAACAGCAATAGACATCTCAAGTAGTAGCCTCTCGCTTTTCGTTATAAGAAAAGCAGAACTCGAAGCCAAGAAATACGAAAACAAAGAAATCGAAGACTTCACCCGCTTTTTCAGAACCGAAATCGAAAAACTGACAGGGAACATAAACAGAGAGCAAATAATCCCTGCAGAATCTATAATAGAAATCCTGCAAAAACATGGAAACATAGCTAACCCACGCGACTTTTTCGAGCAGCTGCACGAGGTTGGCAGTTCAATCAGGCGGAACTTGCTTGCTGAGGGGAAGTATCCTCGCTCGTACATTCACGGCATGAGTGAATTTCTACTCCGTTGGTTGGAAACGTTGCAAGACGGCTCCTTCACGCACGTTGCAAGTAGCTACTTCACTAGAGAAAAAGTGAAAACGGCAAAGCTGGAAATAGTTGCATTAGACCCGTCGAAAGTCACCTCGCCAGTTTTCTCATCCACATATTCCAATATAGTTATGTCTGGCACTCTCCAGCCGCTGCAAGCATACGCGAGAATAACAAAGCTTCCAGAAAAAACCGTGCAATGTGTCTTGCCCTCGCCCTTTCCTAAGGAGCATATACTCTCCGTTGTATGCTGTGGAGTATCAACCGCCATGGAAAAACGAACCCTTGCCATGTACCAAACAATGATAGAAAGAATTAACGAAGTCGTGCAAAACACGCCAGCAAATACTGGAGTTTTTGCTGCCTCGTTCGACGTGCTAAACGCCCTGCTCATCGAGGGGTTAGAAGCTGCTTTGGGGAAGCCATTATTCCACGAGTACAGAGGTATGAGTTCAAAGGCGAACGAGGAACTTGTGGCCGGCTTCAAAGCTTGCGGTAAAGGTGACGGTGCCGTTTTCCTAGGCGTTCAAGGCGGAAGAACCTCGGAAGGCGTGGATTTTCCAGGCAATCAAATGAACTCTGTAGTGATAGTAGGAGTTCCGTACGCTGAGCCCACGCCGAGAGTGAAAGCGCAGATAAGCTATTACGAGGAGTGTTTCCCCAAACTGGGACGCGAATATGGCTATGTTCTCCCTGCAATGAAAAAAGCTTCCCAAGCTGCTGGAAGACCCGTAAGAACACTGGAGGATCGAGGTGCCATAGTATTCCTGGACTATCGTTTCTCCACAAGCTACTGCCGCAGCTTTCTACCCTCATGGGTAAGCAACGACATGAAAGTCCTGCAACCTGGCGACAAAATTTTAGCTCAAGAAATCCACAAGTTCTTCAAACCATAGTCTGCAACGCTCATTCTTCTGCTTCATTAGGTTTCCTCCGCGGATACACATGTCCAGCGCGTCCAGCTATGCGTATGGCTGAAGCTATGTCTCTGAGGCCACGCCTGTGTTTGTTATCATTTATCGCGCGGTTTGTTCCCGCTTCACTCACTACCTGCAACACTACTTCAGGTGACAATTCAATGTCAAACCTTTCTATAAGCTCCTTGTATGTTGGAATGCCGCTTCCGATTTTTATGGTTACATTGGTTGATGAAAAATCAACGTCTCGCATTGTTTTTTTGACTCTAGTTAGTGTCTCGTGAATGCTAAAGCAGTTTGCTGTTTCGTTAACTTTTCCATCTGCTACAACTGCCAAACCAAACACTTCGCCAGGGTCTATGCCTATGACAATTTTTTCGTAGGCTTTTTTTCCCTGAAGGACTTTCCTCACTTCGTTCGCTACGGAGCCGGGTTCGATTTCGCCGTCGTAAACCAGTATTCTTTCAAAGTTTACTTGCTGTTTTTCCCTCTCGGTTGTTATGACCACTTTGATGTCTGTGGGAACGGTTTCACCGGGAACTAAGCTTAAGAATGGAATATCAAGTTCTTTCAATTTGTTCACTATCAAAAAGTAGACTTTCCCCGAGACTGTGGCAACCGCAACTTCCGCTTTCATAGCAGCTTCCTATACGCCTAAATGCTTAAGCGCAAAACAGATTATTAGTTTCGCAGTTTATAATGCTTAACGGTTGTGTTACCTTGATGAGGAAAGTCTCAACGGGCTGCAGCTGCATCGACAGTAAGCTTAACGGTGGCATGTCTCCTGGAAGCGTTACTCTGATTTATGGAGAACCAGAGACTGGAAAGACGACGCTGGCGATGCAATGCGCCCTAGACTGTGCCTTACAAGGCTATAAGACTTTGTTTGTAGACTGCGACAATACTTTTTCCGCCAAAAGACTATCGCAACTAGCTTCGGGGAAATTTGAGGAAATCGCCGACCTCATCATTTTGATAAAACCGGCGAACTTCAAGGAGCAAACAGCGGTTATAGACCGCATTTCAGAGTACACAGCAAAAAACTTTGGGTTGCTTGTGATTGACACCTTCAACTCATTGTATCGGGCTAAGGTTGCAGAGTCTTCGGAAAGAGCGTTTGGAATAAACCGCGAACTGAACAGGCAACTGGCTATTCTGGCGCAAACCGCGAAAACACAAAAAATGCCTGTGGTCGTGACAAGTCAAGTGCGAAGCCTTTTTAACGAGTCTTACGCTAGCGTTGTGCCTGTGGCTACCAGAGTTTTAAAATTCTGGGCTGACACAATAATCGCCATGAAACCAACAGAAAATCCGCAGACTATTAAAGCCTTGCTTGAGGAAAAAAGAGAAAAAACTCAAGAAGTAGCCTGCTACTTAAGAATAGACGAAACTGGAATACATGACTGCCCGTTCCATGGGTGAAGGTTGATTATATGAACATAGCTCTACTAATAGTTGAAGCACTAGCATTCATATTTCCCGCTTACTGCGCAAATGCAACGCCAGTTCTTGCTGGAGGAGGGCTCGCGATGGATTTTGGAAAAAACTTCTTTGATGGAAAACGAGTTTTTGGAAGCAACAAAACGTTCAGAGGTTTCTTTTTCGGTCTAGCCGTCGGAATGGCAGTTGGGTTGGCTGAGTGGTGGCTTTTTGATTATTATCCTTTTCTATTCTGTTTACTTACGCCGTTAGGCGCTCTCTCAGGCGACTTGACCGCTGCTTTTCTGAAAAGAAGATTAGGAATTGCGCCTGGCGATTTGTTCCCTATTGTGGATCAAGTTGACTTCGTGGTCGGGGCTATCGTTTTCGCGTTGCCTTTGGGGATTATGTACTTGGAACTAGCGGTTGCTTCTATCATAATTACTCCGCCCATTCACTTGCTTACGAATTTCTGCGCGTACAAGTTGAAATTGAAAAAAAATCCTTGGTGACGGGTTAATGACCAAGTTTGATTAGGATAGCGTCTTCTAGGAATATGTACGCGAGAAGCAGAAGTGTCACACCTATAACTAGCATCATATATGCTTGTCTAGGCTTGTACGCATACTTTGTGCTTTGGTAAATAGCAAGCAAACCAGCGAAACCTATTGCATAAAGCATCGATGATATTACGGTGTCGGCTATGAATTGTCGTCCAAGTTCCGGATATAGAAAGATGAAACCTCTACCTGTGTAAAACGCGGGAAGAGGTGACGATATAATTGTGTACAAGCCTCCACCGAACAGAAAAATGGCGAATGCAATTACAGTGATCGAAATTACGAGAGATGAAGGTTTTGTGGTTGAAATTTTGTTGAACCACCGGCTCAGTGAAAATGACATGGATGAGGCTCGTCTCTTAACTTTCTTCGACACTTCATGTTCCCTCATTGCTAATTAAGTAACTGGCTATCTCTTTACTCCATTCTCCTGTTAAAGGGTTTTGCTCAATCTCACTTAAATATTCTTTCCAAGAAATCGTTAAAGCGTTCTTCCAGAATTTGAACTTCTCAACGATATTGTCATGGGCTTTCAAGTGAACCAGACAGAAACCTCTTTCAGCCATCTCTCTATCGCATACATTACACTTCAATCGTTTTTCCTCCGCTCTACTTTCAACTTGCATTCAGGATTAAAACATAGATTCCAAGGACGCCTGCGCTTAATCCAAATCCGCACCGTAGACCAGCCACAACTTTTGCAGACAGAGCCCGCTGGTTTCGCTAAGCCTTTTTGTGGGAGGGAAAAGGAAGTTTTACAGGTGCCTTCAAAATAGTTTGTGCAACCAATGAAGCGTTTGCCTGATTTTCTTGAGCGCAGAATCACTAGTTTTCCATTCTTGCAAACGGGACATGCACCTATTACCCGCTCTTCTAGCCTAGCCTTCATTAGCGCTTGGCTCAAGCGTGAGCCTATTGCCTGTTCGTTTTCTTTAAGTTGCTCGGTTGCTGGCTTCAGAATGTCAATTGCATCCCGTAGAACGTTTTCTCTTGTCTCTTTTCCTTGCTGAATCTCATTCATCCTTTCCTCCAGCTTTCTGGTAAGCTCTATTGACACAACAGTTGAGCAGTATTTTTTGAGGACATCGAGGACCTCGAAGCCAAGTTCCGTAACCACGATTCTTTCCTCACGAATGTACTTCCTGTTGTTTAAGGTTTGAATTATTCCAGCGCGAGTTGATTTGGTGCCTATCTCTTCATTTTCCATCCTTCTGAGAAGGCTGCTAGGATTGTACCTTGAAGGCGGAGTAGTAAACTTGTCTTCTAGCACCACTTGCTCAACGCTGACTTTTTTCCCCTCTTCCATCGGAGGCAATATCACGTTCGCTGACTCGACGTAAGGCTTGTAGAAGCGACGCCATCCTTCCTCCAAAATTCGTCTCCCGTTCAGTTGGAATAGGTTTCCATTAATGCTGAGAGTGGCTTTTATGCTCTGCAGGATAGCGGGTTCGCCAAAAACCGACATAAACCTTCTGACGACGAGGTCCCAAATGTTTCTTTCAGCGCTGTTGAGACTTCTATCGGGTAGATTTCCAGTGGGGTAACAAGCTGGGTGCGCAGGATCTTTCCTTCTTCCTTCGGTTGGCTTGAGCCCTGGTTTGGAGAGAAGTTCATAGGTTAGAGCTGTATATTCGCGAGTTCTGCCCAGTTTCTTCAAAATTGCCTGGTATCCGATTGTTGTGGGTAGTTCTTGACTGCTGGTTCTAGGATAGGAGATCAACGCATCCAAGTACAAGCTTTGAGCGATGTTCAAAGTACGCATTGGCGTGTATCTGAAAAGGCGGTAGGCTTCACTTTGCAGCGAACCCAAATCAAAAGGCAAAGGGGGTTTCTGTTGGAACTTTTTCACCTCTATATTTTCTGTTTCACCGTCTTTACCTTTGCAGCTGTCGACCAACGCTTCGGCTTCAACCTTTGTTTCTACCGGATTCTTTTTGTATTCCGCTTCGAGAATAGCGCGGTTAATTTTGACTTTAGCCTTTATGTTCCAGTAGGGCGTTGGCACAAAACATTTTATGGTTCTTTCCCGTGTTTCGAGAAACTTGAGCATGGGTCCCTGCACTCTGCCAGTGCTGAGGGTAGCGTATTTTCCACTATAGTTTTTAGCTGCAGTTGTTAAAGCTCTTGACAGGTTTATGCCGTATAGCCAGTCCACTTCATGCCTTGTTAGCCCAGCCTCGATGAGGGCAAAATCCAATTTGGATAACGGTTCCATGTAAGATTTTTCAAGCTCCTCTTTTGTCAAAGTTGAGTACTTCATGCGTTGGGCAGTGTTTTCTTTGCCGCCGCAAGCATATTTTAGTATGCAGTAGCCGATTATGCTTCCTTCAATATCGTAGTCGCATGCATCGATTAATTTGTCTGCGTTCTCTGCTAGTT
>WOR8_10004524_pt1 | contig 13493 bp, 8 predicted proteins | sample DeeMarSeWOR38_10_FD_19890 | JGI IMG/M metagenome (IMG submission 19890) | reverse complement strand
ATGCAGCATCCATTACCGCGGGCATGAGCATCGATGCCAGCACCGGTGTGTTCAGCTGGACGCCGACCGAAGCCCAGGGCGGCAGTACACCCTCGGTAACGATTACGGTCACCGATAACTGCACCGGCAACCTGGTGGACAGCGAGACCTTTACCATTACCGTTAACGAAGTGAATACCGCGCCCGTGTTAGGTGCGATCGGTAACCAGGCGGTTGATGAGCTGGCCACGCTTACATTCACTGCTACCGCCACCGACCCGGATCTGCCTGCCGACACCCTGACCTTCAGCCTCGATGCAGCATCCATTGCCGCGGGCATGAACATCGATGCGAACACCGGTGTGTTCAGCTGGACACCAACTGGTACGCAGGGAGGTGCCGTGTATCCTGTTACAGTGACCGTGACGGATTCAGGCGCCGGCAACCTGGTGGACAGTGAGACTTTTACAATTACTGTTTATGATGCCCCGGTTGCAAACGATGACAGCGCCATCGTCGATGAAGGGCAGAGCGTTAGTATTAATCTGGCAGCGAATGATACCGATTCGGACGGCACTGTTGATATATCCACCATTGTGATCACTTCGCTGCCTGCGAACGGGTCCGTGGCCGTCAATGCAGATGGTACCGTGGATTACACCCATGATGGATCAGAAACGCTTGCCGACAGCTTTACCTATACGATTCAAGATGACAGGGGTATGGTATCCAATACCGGAACGGTTTCCCTTACAATCAACCCCGTCAACGATGTGGCCATCATTGGCGGTGTCGATACCGGTGTGGTCATCGAGGATGTAGATCCTGACTTCGATAACCTGCTCGAAGTCAGCGGTGCACTTACCATTATCGATCCCGATCCCGGCGAAGCCGTATTCAATGCCGGCCCTGTTGGCGGTATATATGGTGTCATTACCATGGCAGCGAACGGTAACTGGGACTATGCTGCCAACACCAACCAGCCCGCGATCCAGGCTCTGACCACTGGACAGACGCTGACCGACACTATTACGATATCGAGTGTGGACGGTACCACCCATGATATCGTCATCACCATCATGGGCACCAATGACGCGCCAGTGGCCGGAAACGATGTTGCCAACGTCAACGAGGGCGGTACTGTGATCATCGATGTTGCTGCCTCTGACAGTGATGTCGACAACGCACTCGACCTGAACAGCATCGCCATCATTGGCCTGCCGGCGAATGGTAGCGTGGTAGCGAACGGCGATGGCACCGTGACCTATACACATAACGGTAGCGAAACGCTGGTCGACAGCTTCAGCTACACGATATCCGATGTCAGCGGTGCGGTATCTAACACTGCCACGGTAACGCTCAGCATCAACCCGGTGAATGATGCGCCAGTCGCCGGTGATGACGTGGCAATAGTTGCTGAAGGCAATTCAGTGCTGATTGACCTGGCGGCCAATGACACGGATGTGGACAGTGCGATCGATCTGAACAGTATTACGATTGTTGGCGCACCTGTTAACGGCACACTGACCAACAACTTCGATGGCACAGTGACCTATACCCACGACGGATCAGAAACCCTGACTGATTCATTCACCTATACCATTTCTGATATCAGCGGTGCAATATCGAATACAGCAACGGTCGATATTACGATTACGCCAGTAAACGATGCTCCGACAACCAGTGGTATTGCAGGTGTTACCGTCAATGAAGACGCTGCAGCATCGACGATCGACCTGAATGCTGCATTTTCTGACGCAGATAATCTCGATTCCGAGCTGACATATTCGATCACTGGAAATACCAATATCGGTTTGTTCTCTGCAGCAGGGATCAATGGTGCAACAGGACAGCTTTCGCTGGGTTATGCGGCTGATATGAATGGATCAGCTCAAATAACAATTCGTGCTGCTGACCCATCAGGCCTGTCGGTCGATACATTGTTCACAGTAACAGTTACACCGGTTAATGATGCCCCCGTTATGCAGGCGAACAATGGAATGGTGGCAACAGGTGCAGTGCCGGGCACTATAACAGGCAGTGATCTCAATGTGACTGATGTTGATAACACAAGTTCAGAGATTACGTACACACTCACGGTATTGCCGGGTAATGGCCAATTGCTGCTGAACGGGGTTGTAATGGCTATTGCTGATACTTTCACCCAGGATGATCTCGACAATAACCGTGTTGTTTATCAGGCTGCAGGCACAATGCCGACTGATCAGTTTGGATTCACGGTAACGGATAGTGCAGGCGGTGCACTCACCAATAATACTTTCGATATTATCGTTCAGCTTGCACAGGACAATGACGTTGGTGCGAATGCCGAGCCTGTTTTACCTCCTGCTGATGCTGAAGAACAAAAAATACAGGATGAAATTTTGGAAGATAGTGGCGGTACTAATGACGGGTCAGATGGTTACGGCGGAGGTTATGCGCCTTTCGGAAGTACTTCTGCTCCGAAGCCACAACCACAACCACTACCTGTGCTGGCAATTGAGCCAACATCGGTGCCTGGTCGGAACCCAGCTCAACCAGCCGTGAAAGAAGTGAAAGAAGTGAAAGAAGTGAAGGTCTCCGAAGTGAAGACTTTTGCGGCAGTGCAGCTGAAATCAATGGATGCCCTGTGGTCTGCGATCGACAAAATGAAGCAGGAGATAGGCGGATCAACAGAGGAAAAGATGAGTCCCACCGAGTTCAAGGTGGCAGCTGCGAAATCATCAGGCGTAGTGCTGACAGCCGGTGTTGTCGCATGGATTCTGCGTAGTGGCGCATTGCTCAGCAGCTTGATGTCTACTATACCGCTATGGAAGGGCTACGATCCGCTGCCGATTCTCGCATACAAGGATGATGAGGAGAAGAAGGAAGAAGATGAGATTCATGAAGACAAGATACCGACTTCACTGGAAGAGCTGAAGAAATTGAAGAAGCTGAAAGAGAAGAAATCGAGTGAAGTCGATGTAGATTCAATTTTTGACGGTTCGGCAATAAGAGAATAATAATAAGAGAATAATAATATGAAGATGCCTAGTATAAGTCCCGCGGTAAGGGTCAGCTTCGGACTGGTAATGTTTACTCTCAGTGTTCTACTGATTGCAGATCTGTTAGGGATGATTCCAAAAAAAGAAGCAATGTTGCTGGAAGCCAGAAAGAAAGTCTGTGAAACCCTCGCTGTGCAGCTTTCCATAGCAGCGTCAATTAATAATGATCATATTCTGGATGAAACCCTGAGAAGTTTCGTTAACAGAAATGGTGATGTTCTGGCCGCATCCATGAGGCGAGAGAATGGTGAAGTGGTTGTTGAGCATGGTGAATTTCAGCATGCCGATCCCACAAATGATGGTGCTATGAAATCGTCCGAAGACTTTGTTGTGATACCAATATATGACCGTACAAAACTCTGGGGCTCAGTGAATGTTGAATTTGCCGGTATCTCCGGCAGCATAGTGGATATGTTGACTGGATCGGTTTTTGGTTTGTTGATTTTTGTGGCGATCAGCAGTATTACCGGGTACATTTTTATACTACGAAAAGCCCTGCATGTACTGGATCCCAAGGCGGTTGTACCTGAGCGTGTCAGGTCAGCATTCAATGCACTTGCGGAGGGTGTATTGATACTGGATGACAAGGAACAGATCATGATGGCAAATGATGCGTTTGCCAAACAGGTAGACAAGGATCCGGATTTACTGGTTGGGGCTAAAGCATCAACTTTGAAATGGAAGCTGCGAAGAGCTGAAGACGGTAAACAACTTCCATGGATTAATTCACTGGAAAATGGCACAAAAAAGATCGGTGTTGCCCTCAATCTTTCCACGCCTCACATGGGTGTAAGGTCAATGTCCAGTAATAGCGCGCCAATTCTTGACGATGCCGGAAAAACACGCGGTGCACTGGTTACATTTGACGATATTACTGATATAGAAGAGTCCAATGTGTTGCTTGAGAACGCTGTGTCGACTCTTCAGAAGAATGACGCTGAAATAAGACGCAAGAACAATGAACTCGAAGTACTTGCATCACGTGATGCATTGACAGGTTGTTATAATCGCAGAGCATTTTTCGATCTGGTCGAGGACGTTTTCAGTCAGACCTCCAGAACAAACACGGATCTTGTGTGCATAATGGCCGATATCGATCACTTTAAAACGATCAATGACCGTTTTGGTCACTCGGTGGGCGACGAAGCCATAAAAGTTGTCTCGCAAGTGCTGAATTCATGTAATCATGAAGGCGCAATCGTCGGGCGCTATGGTGGTGAAGAGTTTTGCGTTGCATTACCGCATACTGACCTTTCCAAAGGCAAAGAGGTCGCTGAAATATTCCGCTGTAAAATAAAATCAGCGACAAAAGATTTTTGTGGCAAGGATGTGACAATTACTGCCAGTTTTGGTGTGGCTGATATGGATGTCGAGATGGCCGGTATTTCCGAGTTGCTCGATCATGCCGATAAAGCTCTGTATACAGCCAAACAAAGTGGGCGTGACCGGGTTGTAACATGGATTAATTCTGAAGGTCATGAAACTGATCAAGAGCGTATACATGTAGATCCTTCTGATAACTCTGAACTGAAAGATAGCGCGAATGCTAATGTGCAGCTGTTAAATAGAAGGATCGCAGATCTTGAATCCGAAATTATAAAAAGGGAGGCAGAGTATTCGAAGAACAGATTCAGTGATCCTATAACAGACCTGCCAACTCGTATTATTTTCGAAGACCGTGTAAGCCAGGCGATGGCATATACTGCACGCTCGGATAATATCCTTGCAGTTGCCATATTAAATATCGGCATGTTCAGCCGCATCAACAACACGCTGGGGCAGGTTGTTGGAGATGAATTCCTAAAGGCAGTGGGTCAGCGCCTCAAAACAATATTACGCCGTTCAGACACGGTTGCTTCTATGGCGGCACCTGGACAGGCAGGGCCTTCATTATCAAGGTTGCACGATGATGAATTTGCGCTGCTATTGACGGGTGTCGATAGTGTTGATTCGCTAACATACATTATAAAACGTATTCAGGATAAGTTTTCCGGAAAGCTGGTTGTTTCTGATAATGAACTGTTTGTAACAACAACAATAGGTGTTTCGTTGTATCCAAGTGATGGTGCTTCGGCGAATACATTAATTGAGAATGCGCGTTCCGCACAGAAACATGCCAAGAGCATGGTTGGGCGAAATAATTATATGTTCTTCTCGCAGGAAATTAACCAGAAGATAGTTGAACAAATGAAACTTGAAATCGACATGCATAATGCAATCGAAAAAGGTCAGTTCAGACTCATTTATCAGCCAAAAGTCGAAACCACAAACGACAGAATTGTAAGTATGGAGGCACTGATTCGCTGGGATCACCCGGAAAATGGTCTGCTCACACCAAAAGCATTTATTCCAGTTGCAGAGAAATCCGGGCTCGTCGCTGATATTGGTACATGGTGTTTAAATACTGTATGCAAGCAGGCAAGATCATGGGTGGACATGGGCGCAAGTGATTTACGAGTTTCAGTTAATATTAGTGGGCTTGAGTTCGTGCATGATGATTTCATCGAGGTCGTCAAACAGGCATTGAAAGACAATGAGCTTGATGCCTCTCATCTGGAAATTGAATTAACTGAAACAGTGGTCATGAGTGATCTCGATAAGTCAGCGAAAACAATCGATGAGTTGAGATTTATAGGTATTACTGTAACCCTGGATGACTTTGGTACAGGATACTCTTCATTTAATTATCTGGGTCACCTGAACCTTGACTGGATCAAGATTGACAGGAGTTTTCTGCTCGATGCCGTAAAACACAGGCGCTCCAAAACACTGTATGCTGGAATAGTCTCCATGGCCCATGAGATTGGATTAAAGGTAGTCGCCGAGGGTATCGAAAATCAGGATGAATACAGCTATGTGCACAAGCTGGGTGTAGATGAGATGCAGGGCTACATGCTGAGTAAACCTCTGGATGTTGACTCGATGACGCGTGCTCTTTTCACAAGCAGCAACAGGCGCAAGAAAGCAAGTTAGTGAACAGTGAACAGTGAATAGTTAAATATTTACAGCGTCTATTTATTTCGTCATCCCCGCATGCTTCTGGCGGGGGGGCAGCGACTTAAAGCCACTGGATCCCGGCTCAATAACATGCCGGGATGACACCAGATCTATATTCGCGTACAGCTCCGGATAGCAGGCATGGCTTACCAGTTGATTTGCGGTGGATAAAGCCCGCTGCACGCGTATGACATTTGCGTAAATTAGCGTTTATTTGCGGATTGGATAATGTGTATCGTGATCACCCTGCTGGGTACACTTCGATACTGGTGTCAGCTATTTATCAAACCACGAGTTTATGATCTGCACATCATCCTCGCTGAGGTTGCCGGTGATGTTTTTCAACTGGAAGTAGTTGGCTACATATTCATACTTGGATGCTGAATAGTCCAGCCTGGCTTTATACAGCTCTCTTTGCGCGCGCAGCAGGTCGGCGTTGGTTCTTGTTCCGGCTGTATATCCGGCCTTGATGGATTTCAAAGCGGTTTCTGTCGATTTGACCGCGACACTCAATGCCTTGATCCTGTTCATTGCTGTTATTGTATTTCTGAATACCTTGTTTGTTTCCCTTATTACTGAACGGTGTGTGCCCAGCATCTCGTCCTGTGCCTGTTGCTTGCGGCTCAGGGCCTCTCTGACCCGTGAGCTGACCTGTCCGCCAGAGTAAATCGGAAATTCAAGCTGCAGTGCGATCGATGCATCGTCGATGTTGCTGTCACCAAAACGGCCGCCTGTTTCTTCATTACCATAGCGGGCGACGACATCAAATTTAGGATAATGCCCGGATTTGAATCGATCAACTTCATAACTGGCTGTTTGCACTTCGTACCTGGCTGCAATCAAGGTCGGGTTTTTATTTTCTGCTTCTGCTACCCAGTGTTGGGCATCCAGGGGGTCAGGGGTTACCGGTTTGAACATTTTTCCTAATGGGGCGAGTTCTTTTGGCGGGACGCCGGTCATTTCATGAAGAGCATCAAGTGTATCCCTAACCAGGTCCTGTGCAGCAATGACCTGTGCATCGGACAGGTCAAACGCAGCCTGGGCTTCAAGATAATCGGTAACGGTTGATTTACCGACCTTATAACGCTTCTTCGTGTATTCGAGCTGTTCTTCAATGGCGTCTCTTTCAGCCCTGGAAAACGCAAGATTGTCCCTGGCAGCCAGCGCTTCAAAAAAATTCGTCAGCACACGTGTAATCAAATCCTGTTGCGCGGCCTTGTACTCGGATTCTGCAACCAGAATATTGGAATCGGTGATGCTCAGGTCAGTGAACAGATCCTTGCGGTATAGCGGTTGACGCAGGGTCAGTGCAACATCATGGCTGTTATACGATGTTTCTCCGGAAGTACCTACGCCAGTTGTCTCGACATCTTCGCGGTTGGCTGCGACTTCACCGGTGAATACAAGGGAAGGCAATAAAGCACCCTTGCTCTGGTTCCTGGTTTCGCGTTCTGCCTGCAAGGCGGCAAAAGCTGCCAGAATTTCGGCATCATTTTTTTCAGCAAGCTGATAAATAGTCAAAGGTGTGTCTGTTGCAGCAGCAACAACACCGGCGTAGGCTGTTAAGACTAAGGTTAACAGCAGGGAAATAAATACGGATTTAGGCATTCAGTTATTCTTATAATTACCTTATGTATTTGATTATAGAAAGGAATTGAAGAACAACAAGCGAATCTATCGATATAATCAAGAATAATTATCAGTTCACTCGGCGCGAATGAATATCATCATTATGTTGCTGATATTCCAGGCAGAATCGCTGCGTTACTGGTGCAGCAGGGCCGGTTGAGCTGGTCGAACTATGAGCAGACCTTGTATCTGAGTCGATGTTGACAGAATCATCTTTCAAACCCGCCTGGTGGCTGCCGTCACCGCATCTGCAAACCCTGTGGCCGGTTATGTTCAGAAGGCGGGCCACTCCGGATTTGAGCAATCAGCGCCTTGAGTTGAGTGACGGTGATTTCGTTGACCTGTGCTGGAGCAGGAAAACCGAACAGCCAGTTGTGCTTCTGCTGCACGGCCTCGAAGGCTCCCTGCATTCTCATTACGCAGGCAGCCTGATGCTGGCACTGGAGAACGCCGGTTACAGGCCGGTTTTCATGCATTTTCGAGGCTGTAGCGGGGAACCGAACCGCTTGCCCCGATCGTATCATTCTGGTGATACGGGTGATCTTGCGCAGGTCGTCGATTACATCAATCAGGCGTCGAACACGCCTGTACATGCCGCGATCGGCTTTTCTCTGGGTGGTAATGTGTTATTGAAATGGCTGGGTCAGACCGGTGACTCCAATCCCCTGCAACTGGGTGTGGCTGTGTCCGTGCCTTTCATGCTGGCTGATGCGGCCAGGCGACTGGGACGCGGTTTTTCTCATATGTATGAAATGCATCTGATGAACTCACTCAAGCGTTCATATGCTGAAAAATTCAGGCGCATTGAATCACCGCTGAATATTGATGTCGGAAAATTGAATAATTTCTGGGAATTTGATGACAGGGTAACCGCGCCGTTACACGGATTCAGCGGGGTAGATCATTATTACAGCGAGTCGAGCTGCAGGCAGTACCTGGCAGGCATTAAAGTGCCGACCAGGATCATTCATGCGCTGGATGATCCCTTCATGTTCCCGGAAACTGTTCCCGGTGCAAGCGAGGTGAGTGAGAGTGTGGAAATTCTGCTCGCCCGCAATGGCGGACATGTGGGTTTTGTGTCGGGCAAGTACCCGTGGAAGCCGGAGTACTGGTACGAGGAGAAGATCATCGAGTTCCTTCGCAGATAGAAACAAGTCGCGAGTGAATTAATTGGAATGAACAATGCAGATATGATTAACCGCAGAGGCGCGGAGTACGCAGAGTTTAATTATTGTGTCATCTCGGCCGAAGGGAGAGATCTCCCAAACACTATTACCTAATCAGGAAATTTACTACGGGCTTCCTGCCCTTCGCCCTTCGGGCCAGCCTTCGGCTGTTCAAATCGCTCCTGGTGATTTAGTCTCCCTTCGGTCGAAATGACAAATGCCATTTAACTAAGAACCTCTGCGCACTCCGCGCCTCTGCGGTGAGTGATTTTTCAGTTCAATACCGGCTTTGCCGCATCATTTCCCGGTAGTGCCTCATCTGTTCGCGTGCTTCAGGCGTCATCTTGCCGCTGCGCTGCAAGTCGCGCATCATGCGGCGCAGCTCGGCTTTGTTCTTCGGGTTTGGCTCCGTTTGCGTGCTGCTGCTCAATACCTGATCAATCTTTTCATCCATTGATACTTTGCGGTAGTTTGCGGGAAAAGAGTAGTAGTGCGGTTCAACGCCGGCGTTCTTTACAATGCTGGTAATCTCGGTATCAGTCTTGCCTTCTTTGTCCAGCACGCGCATGGGGGCGCCGATGTACTGGAGTTTTTCAACAAGCTGAATCCTTGCCAGCTGGCACGCGGGAATCAAGGCTGCGAAGCCGCCCAGTGATTCAAGATGGCTGTCAGCCATTGATTTCAAGGTGCCAAACATGTTTTCTATCGCGCTTCCTTTTATTGCGTCTTTGGAGGCGAACACGGTGCCGCAGTTTTCACCATTGGCGGATAGCCGGTATTTATTCGTGTTGTAGCCTGCTATGACCGGCCCCATGCCTGCAGGCTTGATGTCCAGCCTGATGGAAGGCAGTTTGACTCCGCTAATCGTAGGGATCGAGCTGCTGAGGTTGGTGATCTGTTTGTCTCCAGCTGTGACACTGTAGATCGTGCCGGTTTTGAAGTTGACGAGCTTGTAGTCTTGCGTGCCGCGAGAGTTGATTCGGGCCATGTTCCCGTTGGTCAGGAACTGCGATGTTGTGTCGCTGTATTTGAATTCAATTACGGTATCTGCTGAAGCTGGCGATGATGTAAGCAGAAAAGCCAGTGCGCTGCACAACGTTATATATCTCATTTGATGTACCTGATGGTTTGGTAATGCATTTTTAGTTTTAATTGTAGTGGTGAAGCAAATTCAAGAATTTAGCATATATTGAAAAATCATCTGCTCATTCGAAGCGTGCTTTTCCGGTTATTTTTGTATAGGCCCCTTTGATCATGCCGGCCAAAGCCTCGATCCATGTGACTCTGTAATATTTACGGTCAGCCATCGATATTTCATCCGGGCTGCGGTCATGATACTTGTGTTTTATCCATGCATTGTAATCGAACTGTTTGGCAAGCCGGTAATGGTACTGATTGAGTGGATGGTATCCCTGTTTTTTTATCACCGCGGCTCCAAAATCAAGAATACATGGCGTCTCATCGGCTTTCACCAGCAGATTGTCTTTGCGTTTGAGGTCCATGTGAGCAACACCTTTAGCATGCATCGCCCGTATATAATCAAACAGCCTGGCGTGAAATTCATCCTCGTCTAACGGGCGCTTCTTGCGTATGGTTCTTCCGTTTACATACTCAAGCACAAGATATTGATCATCGACAAGCCCATGGCATGTTGGTGCACCATCAAAATCCCCGAGTTTTTTATAAACTTCATATTCGTGCCTTAGCATTTTCAAATGAAATTTACGCGCAACACCCTGACCATGCGGGACCTTGATCAGAAAATCATTATCTGCATCTTCATAGTGCAGGATCTGTCCCTGGTAGCCGGCAGCGAGGATGTTTGCACTGTTTGCAATACTATCTTCAATCCACTGTTTCAGTGCAGCTTCATCAAGTTGTTGCATGTGTCTTCCATGGTGTTGGCTAGCGGCTTTTATAACCGGGTGACCAGCAAGTACATGAATCCGATCAGGTAAAGGATGATAACGGGTTCACCATTTTTAAATAAACTCTGCTTGAATGACCAGTCACTGCTGGTTGAGCCGGCCTTGTTGGTGAAAGAAGGGATCAGTGCATGTATGTTGCTGCTCCAGTTCTGCCATTCTTCACCAAAAATCCTGTGCAACTTGGCATCTTCATAGGAAATCGCAGGCGGATAATAGAACAGGAGCAAAAACACCATTAATGCGTAGGCCCACCAGATGTTGGATGCCATGGAGAAGCCAAGCAATATCAGGATATTGCCGACATATAGCGGGTGTCTCACATAGGCGTAAGGACCATCAGTAGCGAGTACCTTGTTTTTCTTCACGTGCCCGGACGCCCATAATCGAATCAGGGCGCCGACAACTGCAACAACGCTGCCTGCAATGAGTAATTCCTGTGTTGGTTGTCCGAACCAGCTGACCAGGGGCACGAACAGAATAGCGAACCATTGTCGTGATTGCTCATGATAGCGTAGCGGGCGGATAATTTTGTTGAGGCCGTGTGCCTCGGGCATGGAGTCGGTGCGTCCCATAATCCTGTTCTAGTATTTAAAAGTTTCCAGAGTATACCATTCAGTCCAGTGTAACGGCGCGTAGTTGTTGTGCAGCATCTTCCGGGCTGATTGTACTGACAAAAAGGCCCGAGCCAAGTTCAAAGCCCGTCGGAATACTCGTGCGCGGGCAGATTTCCAGGTGCCAGTGATAACTGGGCGGACAGTCAGCGCAAGTCTCGCCGTGAGGCTGGGAATGCAAAAAGAAGTTGTACTGCGCACCGCCAATGACGTGATCCAGGCGTTTCATGGTGCGCTTCAGCACGCTTGCAAAGTCCTCCATGTCTTCGTCCGGGCAGTTGATGAAATCACTCTGATGATTCAGCGGCAGTATATGTACTTCCCATTCATAACGGCTGGCAAAAGGCTTGATGGCGATAAATTTCTCGCCACGTTCGACCACGTACTGTCCAACATCGATGCGGCGGCGTATTTCGCCGGAGTTGCGGTCATAGATTGTCGCTTCAAAAGTCAGCGCTTCGTCGATCATCGCACAAAAGATGCACTGGTGGTGTTTCTGGTAGTAATTCCTGCTGTGCATGATTTCGTTGTAGACATTTTCAGGAACGACGGGCATTGCGATGATCTGGCTGTGTGTGTGCTTGATGCTGGCGCCAGCTGCGGCGCCGAAATTCTTGAATACAAGCACGTAGCGAATACGTTCATCGGATTCATAAAGCTGCTTCATGCGGGCGCGGTAAGTCTGGAAAAGCGTTTGCAGGTGCGTCTCTTCCATGTCGTGAATTGCAATACCATGGTTGTTGTGGTCAATGATGACTTCATGACGGCCGTAACCCTCGATCGCCTGTTGCAGACCAAAGTTGATACCCGAGTCAATGCGGTCATCACCCAGTACCGGGTACAGGTTTTCCACGATACGTATTTGCCAGTCCTTTTCTTCGGGAACAGCAAGAATTGTAGGCGGCGTCTTGTCTTCGTTGCCGGTGCAGAATGGGCATCTGTCGACATGGGCCTCGGCATTGGGTTCCATGCGTTCTTCGGCATCGCGCGGACGCATGCCGCGTGCCGTGGCTACCAGTACCGATTCGCTGGGTACGATAGGGTTGATGCGGATCTCACGGACGGTTTCTTCACTGTCTGACACGGCGGTACCTGCTTGTTTATACTAATGAATACCGCGATTTTACCCTATTAACTCAAAGGGTTTAATTCCCGAAATGGATAGATGAGTACAGTGACGAGTAACGAGTAACGAGAGTATGCAGGTTGGGTTAGGCGTTTTTTGCCGTAACCCGACATCATCTCGATGTGATGAACAATGTCGGATTACGCTGCGCTAATCCAACCTGCATACTTTTCGCGTTTATTGCGTTTTTCGCGGCCAATATAGGACGTAGGCAGGGGTAATAAGGCTTTATCGTTCCCGGCATCGTTGTGTACCGTGCATCGGAAGCCGGAATATTGAGTTATTAGACTGGAAATAACCTGCTAGTATTGAATACATGAAGATCAGAGAAAATTACGGATGTGAAGACGTCGAGCCGCGTGGATTCGTCAGCTTGATGGATTTATATGAAAATAATTATCTTCGTTTTAAAAAGCTGGTGCCTGATCTGAGCTCACTGGGAAAGCATGCCTATTCACGCATCAATGGCTGCATGGGCCTGCATATTTCAGTGCTCGACCGCTCGCGTTACACCACGACATTGCGCATGACTTACCATTTTACCGAAGGGTCCTTGCTGTACGCAGAGCCTGACCTGCAGATTCGGATCTATCATGATGCAAATCTGGTCGAAGTGCTTTCCGGCCACCTCAAGCACGGAAAACAGAAGCTGGAACATTTACCGGCCGATGCAAAAGTCGAGAAATGGAAACTGAACCGGTTTCTGTATAAGTGGCTGGGATTCTGCCTGCACCAGGGGCATCAGTTTAAGCAGGAATCCGCTTTCGGCTTCAATGACTCTGCTGCAACTGGCAGCGTCGTTTAATTCAGTCATATATCTCCACTAAACCGCTACAAAGCGCATAACTGCGTGCAGACATGTTGAAAAACATGGTATTATGCGCCGCTTTATGACGCCCGTATTTGTATGCGCTACACTAATGGAACATATCGGCTAAATGGCTGAATTCGCAAAAGAAATTTCCCCGGTTAATCTAGAAGACGAAATGCGTCAGTCCTACCTGGACTACGCC
>WOR8_10004521_pt1 | contig 13496 bp, 13 predicted proteins | sample DeeMarSeWOR38_10_FD_19890 | JGI IMG/M metagenome (IMG submission 19890) | reverse complement strand
ACAAAATTTGTTTCAGGCCTGATCGTTAAAGGCTCTAACCCACTCAATCGGGTCACTCGAGGAATAATCACTTTTTGGTGAGGGGCACAATCCCGGACCGCCGCTGCAATGGCTTGAATATGCTGAGGGGTGCTCCCGCAACATCCGCCAACAATGTTCACCCATCCTTGAGCCGCAAAATCTCCAAGATCAGCACCCATTCGTTCCGGAGTTTCATCAAATCCTCCAAAAGCATTGGGCAACCCCGCGTTGGGGTAACAACTGATATACACAGGCGCGATATTGGACAGCTCCTCGATATAGGGCCGCATTTGTTTGGCTCCTAACGCACAATTGATCCCCACGCTCAGAAGATTGGCATGAGAAATGGAATTCCAAAATGCTTCAATAAGTTGCCCTGACAGAGTTCGTCCGCTCAGGTCCGTAATGGTGACAGAGGCCATAACCGGCAACTGTTTTCCAGTTTCCTCACAATACTGGGAAATCGCAAAAAAGGCCGCTTTGGCATTCAAGGTGTCAAAAATAGTTTCCACAAGAAGCAAGTCCACCCCACCTTCAACCAACCCGCGAACCTGGTCGTAATAGGCCCTGGCCAAATCATCAAAGGTTACCGCTCGGAAGGCAGGGTTATTGACATCAGGAGACATAGAAGCCGTGCGATTGGTCGGCCCCAAAGCGCCTGCAACCCAACAATCACGTTGAGGACTTTTCTCTTTCAACTTGTCAACGGCTCGCCTCGCGACTTGGGCTCCCGCCAGGTTAAGATCATAGGCCAGGCCTTCCATGTGATAATCTGCCATGGAAATCGCATTGGAATTAAACGTATTCGTTTCAATAATATCCGCGCCTGCTTGAAGATATTGGAGATGAATATCTTCTATAATCTGTGGTTGCGTGAGAACCAGCAAGTCATTATTGCCTTTGACATCACAGGTGTGATTCTGAAATTGGGTCCCACGGAAATCTGCTTCATTCAAATGATGCATTTGGATCATGGTGCCCATGGCCCCGTCCAACACAAGAATTCGAGCATCCAACGTTGATTCTAACTTTTTCATTCATACCCCCACTCAATCAAAAAAACATACTCACTCACGGTGAACTTTCAAGGACTTTCATCACCCTCCTCAACCACGATTCTTGACTTAGAGGAATTTCAAGAAATAGGATTAAACAATTGGAGTGATCTTTTTATGCCATTTTTCTCCCCATTTTGTAAAAGGCAACTTTCAGGAATGGCCTTCGCGGTTATCGTTACGACCATTTGTGGTGCCGGGGTCTTACTAGAGACCTCTTTTGCCCCTGCCAAACCCTATTTCGAAGACGGGTATTTAGGTCTGACCCAGGAAGAAGTACGCCAAAAACTAGGAACGCCTATGGCTGTTCGCTCCCGAAAGGCTGCTCTCCGGGTTTTTAGTTACTACACCTTTCCCGATTGGGAGAAATATTTCAAAAACTTAGTTTCGCCAGGAAACGGGGAAGATGTCTACACCTTTGTCCGGGATGGCATCCAAGTTCGATATTCCTTTGTCTACATCCCAGATTTAAGTTTACGCGAAGGAACCAACACCCCTACTCTGCATGTTCAACGATGCGAAGTAGAGTTCTCACCTGCAGTTTCCTTGGGAAAAATCCCTTCTCTCGTCCCCGAATTCGTTCCTCCTACAGAAAATTCGGCTCCGGCATTTCGATCCAACCTCTGGGTGTTGATTTTTAAAGGTCCGCCTTCCCCAGAAGCCGATTTCATCGTCAAAGAACCAGGAAAAGAAAAACTCTCATGGACTCTGGCTTACCAAATGTTTGCAATCAATGGGATCCCGAATTCTCTCTCTCTTCAAACCCCTATCGACCGACTTGAAATCACCACCCAAAGCTTTCAAGTCGTGAGGGATAGGCAGCGATTAACGCACGAACCCATTCTCAACCCCTATTCACCAGAATTTCAAGAACGTCCTCCTACTCCATTGCCAACAAAAAAGTCCATTCCACACCCCCACTACGAGGATTAAGGCATCTTTCCGAACCTCGAGTGTAAAACTGCCTCATTTTGCTTTACTCATATCGAAGATCGCGTTCTTCCCCTAAGGATAGGTACCCTTCTCCCCATTGATTGGTATCATGAAGATTCCAGGCCCTGGTGTCGCTTTCGAGTTTCAGCCGAATGCCCCAATTTCCTCCAAAAACAATAAAAGCGGAGCCTGCCCCAGAATCCTCCACCCTCTGCGCATAGGCCGGACACATAGGTTGATTGGGATCGTCACACCAGCCAGTGACCGAACACCATTCTCCTTGGGAAATCCGGTCGTAGGATTTCACATGGGAAATACGCCGGGGAGACCCTAATTCCTTAAACCTGATAAAATACGACCCCTCAAAATTCGGGTTCTGTTCAATCTCCAGAAACATGAAGCTTTATCTTGACCCGCCTTGAAATCCGCTGCTAGATTGATGAGCAAATTACCTCAATTATGATAACATACGATAATCTAAAGATACCCCCTCCGCCTCTGCCGGAAAGTAGCACGTCACCCTTGGAGCCAGAACAAATCTCTCACAATAGATCCACATCCTCAACCACGCCATGGATCTGTCGACGGCCAGTCCGGCTGACGATTTATGGTTTTTTGGCAGCATTTGTGCTTTGGATGCTTGGATGGGGAGTTGTGCCACGATTACTCGATCCAAATTTTGAACAGCATTTACAAGATAAATCGGTTATGGCGGGCATGAGCCGTGAACAAGTAATGGACGCATGGGGTTCCCCCTATCAAATGAATATTAGCTATACCGATAAGGGGATACGACGAGAAGAATGGGTCTATGAAGACTGGCTGGATTCAAGTACTATTAAGCACCGGTATTTGTACTTTGAAGAAGGGAAATTGGTAGGAGGCTGGTATTGAAAAAATGGTTATAATCAGCGCAAAATGCGGTGATCACACTCATTTAGAACACTCCAAAATAGTATAAGTTTCCCCTCCTCGGCCTCTCTCTTAAAAGAGAGGCCGAGTCTATTAAGGAGTCTCAGTAATTTGGGCCCGCCTTTCCTTTCCGCCTCCCCCCGAAATAATCAAGACTCGCTTCCATTCCCGTATTTGATAAATTCCCCAGGCATTCGGTTTTCCCTGGTAAAATGCTTCAGGATCTTCACCCTTGGCACTTAAATAGGTAGGCTCTGTAAATCCCTCATCCAAAACGTAATCCATGAGATTGTCCGCAGTCACACCTTTTCCACGGAGAGCAACGTTGGCTAATAATTCTAAAATGGCGTCCGGATCGGCCAGGCTAATGGGTTGCATGGTTACAGGCTCCCTGCATGTGTGATAAAATTTTTTTTGATCTTGATCGGCACTCGCAATGCCTATCATAATAAACATATGGTTATTTAGAAACCTACCTTTTTGTAGTATGAACTGACGGTCAGGTATAATTTTTTATGTCTAAAAAACTTTCCCCGGAACAATTTCGTGACCGTATGTTTGATGTGCTGCGTCGAAAGCACCATTGGGTCACCTCCTTTTTGGAGGGAAGTACTATCACAAAAGAACAATTGAATATTTTCTTTCACCAAGAATATGTGGTCTATGTTCGTGATTTTTCGGTGCTTTTAGCCCAAATTCTAGGGAAAAATCCTCCATGGGAGGCACGGCGACGCCTAGCCACAATTATTTATGAGGAGGAAACCGGTGGATTCTCTCTCGGACAACCTCACCAGGAATTATTTCTCCACATGATGAATGGACTCGGGTTCGACAGGGCTGGCTTTCGGGATGTTGAGCTATTGGCCTCCAGCCGAGGTTATAGAGAGTGGTTAAATGAAATTTGCCAGGAGGAAGATTGGTCCGTAGGCGCTGCTGTACTCTCCATTTTCATTAAAGGAACCGCCAACGATCCAGAGGAAGTATTATATCCGAAGCCTGCCCAAAATCAGGAAGAAATTGAGGATATTGTTCGAAAACATCCCTTAGTTCAATATCAAGGCCTATCCCCGGCATTCATGGATTATATTCGAGTACAACATATGTTTGCCCCAGGATCTCGAAAAGCCGTGTACGACATGGTCACTCACAACACCGATGAAAACAGTCAACAGCAACAGGTCCTCTCTCGAATGGAGGAGGCCTTAAACTTATGGTCACGCTATCAGGACGGAATTGCCCGCGCCTGTGGAATTCGCCAGGGGTAAAAAATCAACTTCCCCCTCCATTTCCTTTTTGGGAATAGCTTTCCTCTCCTCCTAAGAACCAGCCGAAGTGATTCAATCCCGTCTTAATTATTTCTATTCCCTTTCCCCTCAACTCAAGCGATTCGTCTTCACGGGACAATATTTGTTTGCAGCAGCAATCGGAATAATCAACATCCAATGTTCTTGGACTCCTGAGATAGAAACTGTCCTCCATGACAGTCCTCACGGCTTCATTTCGCTGCAAACGACTCCGGCCCTGAAAATTGCACCCCAGCACCCGTCATCGATTCCTGAATCTCTTATCACAAAAATTTTGGCGGGAATTACAAAAAGCCAAGAGGAAGGAATGCTCCAACAATTACTGTTATCGTCCCCTCCCCCAGTTCCAGCATTCTCTCCTTCACAGATAAGTTTTTTGGCACCTCAATTATCCCTGGCCCTATCCAAAGCCACACCTGAGGAAGTTATCCATTTTAGGTGCCCAGCCACCGATGAACGGTCCTCCTTGGTCCAGGGCACCATCGCAGTTTTTCCTCCCAGCAATTTTCTTTTGATATTAAAGGATGCCAAAGAATCCTCCGGGATGCCTTCAAAAATTCAAAATTCCTCTCAAAAATTGCAGAACACAAGCTCTCTGACCTTTTCTCAGAAGGAAGCAGTCATGAGGAGGGAAGACATCCAGACCTTCATGACAATTCCCGCTATATCTGAAGGGATTCTCATCAATTTTCAACTCCTCGCGCATTCAAACCAGCAGATACAAGAGAACCAACCAAGCGACCATGGCAAAACGATGCCCAGTGACGAAAACGGTGAAACTCCCAGGGAATTAGATTCGCTGAACGAACAGCTGAGGGATTTACGAAGGAAAGTAGACCAACAAACCGAAGAAATTCGGCGCCTCAAACAACCGGCACCTCCATGAATAGGTCATGCCCCTACATCAATGAATTGAGCACCCTGGAGGACTTCATCACGACCGCACAGGTCTCGAAACGTCATCCGACAATAGCAGGCATACGTCACAAAGGTATCTTGGAGACAATATGCTGCCGTTTCTTTCTGTAACCCCTGCTCCCACATCTCCGCTACTTGAGCGCCGCTCCCTGACTTGGTTGGCACATTCAAGGCCCTGGCAAGTACATCTAGTTTTATCCACCCCCGCATGTCCCAATTACTCCAAATGGCCATTGTGTCGTACACTGGTTCCGTCCGGAATTTCGCCAGATTAATATCAAACGGCGGTTTAATTTGATGAATAATTGACCGTTTTTTTATAAAAGGCAAATCAAAACCCAGCCCATTATGCGTGATGATGAGAGACGGGCGAAGCTGGCCCATACGATCCCAAAACTGGTGAAGCATCTCCGTCTCATTATTCCCATACCAGGCGATAGCTCCTTGCGGAACCATGGCGTCCGAGAACACTAAGACTCCAATGACCACAATCCGGCTAAATGTTCCATCAAAGGCGGATCGTTGATAGAGTTCATTTTCTTTGTGGATCTTTTCTTCATATCCCGCATAGGAAAAAAGGTCGGCTTCCGATTGAACAGAAGCTTCGGGTGGCAACACGAGTTCAATCCCTAATACCTTTGCCCATTCTGACCGGGTAGCCTGGATGGTTTCGATATCAAGGACAACCTTCATCGCCGCCAAGCCTTTAAAAAAGTTTAAGAATCCGACTCTTCCGAACATCCCGATTGAATGATTTTTTTTAATACGGGAACATCTGCAGACGGGAATTCATAGGAAATCAATTCATGTTTGTAAACCCACGCTATTTCAGCACAATCTAACGCTAGAGGGTATCCTTTAATGATACAACAGGTGAAAAAATGCAACTCTACCTGCTTTTCGGGATACTGATGCCGGAGAGAATGGAAAAGCTGTGGTTCACTGATCTCAACACCTAACTCCTCTTTCACCTCCCTGCGCAAACAATCTTTCAGCGTCTCTCCGGGTTCCTTTTTCCCTCCCGGGAATTCCCAAAGCCCACCCAGGTCGGATTCCGGCTTCCTTCTTGTTAAGAGAAATTTTTCTTCCTGCTGGATAATGGCGGCGGCCACAACAATAGGAACGGAGGCCTGGAGATCCCTATTATTCATCGGAGGAAGCAGTTAGGCAAAGACTTCTCATTGGACACAGCAAACAAAGAGGTTTTCTGGCCGTACACACCATGGCCCCAAAATCCATTAGGGCCTGATTAAAATCATAGCCTTTTCCCCGAGGTATCAGTTTTTCAGAAAGAACCCATAGCTCGGTTTTTTGTTTTTTGGGATCGCCTCTCCCAATAAATATCCGATGCAACACCCGCATTACGTTGGTATCCAAAATAGGCGCGTCTTTGTTAAACGCAAACGATCTGATTGCCCCGGCGGTGTAACGACCGATTCCTTTCAAGGACAGAAGCTCTTCGGCTTTACTGGGAATGGCTCCTCCATACCGCTCAACCGCCTCACAAGCGATGCTATGAAGACGGTAGGGCCGGATATTATACCCTAAGGGATACCATGTCTTTCGAACATCATCAGGGTGAGCCATGGCAAGATCCTGTAGAGTAGGATACTTTCCAAGAAACTCGTGGAATTTTGGAATCACCCGATCCACCTGCGTTTGTTGCAACATCACCTCTGAAACCAGAATCCTATACGGATCCGATGTTCTCCGCCATGGAAGATCCCGACCGAATTCCCCATACCATTCCAGCAAGCGGTTCTGAAACTTGCCCTTTTTGGCTTTAGGAATAACCTGAGCCTCCTTTGCATGGCCCACAGTTATTTTTTTACCTTTTACTTTTTTTAAGACAGCCATGTAAAGAATTCATTCACACCCATAAACTACCCACCACAGACACCAAACCATCCACCATTACATGGCGAATGGCCAACCCTACCCACAAATAAAAATAAAAGTCCAGGCTTATCTTCTGACAATAGCCGAGGCAAAATATCATAAATTACTTTAAATAAAAATCGCCCTAACCAGAATTTTTCGCATTTTCTAGACAACCATCTCTGTGATCGGTTAATGTCCCTTTCATTAAACAGGGTCATTATATATTCCTTTTCATGCACTCTCCCCCACATGTCTACTTTTTTAAAAAAATTTGGAGGAATAGACGATGACTCATGAAATCCCCTAATTCCAACTAATCGGTCACTCTTCAGCAACCCCGGGGCTTTGTCCTACCATGCGGACGAATTCCGGAAGAGGGTTTGCCTCTTCTCCGCTCCCATTACATGGGAACGTTGAGATATTTCTTTCCGTTCGATTTCCTTTCATCTACCCAGTCTTTCATTGCTTTCGAATTCCAAACGTCTTGGACGTTCTGGTGTATTTTCAACCTTTCGTTTTCCTAATAATACCAACAGGAGGTTTCCTATGTTCACACACACAATTCCTCTGTCCCGATTTGTTCCAACTGGTGCCCAAGAGGTGCAAAAACTCGCCCAAGGCACTTCAGATTTCATCTCTCATTTTGCAAAAAAGGGTGGCCCCGACCCATCTGACTATCCGATATTGAATACCCTCCTTCAACAATTTTCCGCAGAAAATATCCAAAAAAATTTTTCCGATGAACACTTGAATATGATCAGGAATGCCTTTGGAGAAGCCCTCTCTCCAGAGACGATTCAAGGTTGGGCATATCATAAACCCTTAGGATACGCGGGCGACTTTCAAATTATTGAAAAAATATATAATTATCACACATCTTCAAACCCCCATTTAGCCAAATGGGATCAGTATTTCCATACCCAAAAAGCTCCTCAGGCAGTCAGAAACCGGTTATCATTTTTCCTCGACCAATTATGGAAAACAAAAGCGGAAACCCCTTCAACCAGCCATATCCTCAACCTCGCTTCCGGACCGGGGAGGGATATGTATGAAGCCCTCAAGGTCATGGGAACATCAAAGCTTGAGATCGACTGCGTGGATCAGGATGCACAAGCCATCAACTACGCCAAAGGACTTTGTCGGGACTTTCTTGCTCATATCCAATTTACCCACAAAAATGTATTTCGTTTTATTCCAACCAAAACGTACCACCTGATTTGGTCGGCCGGATTATTTGACTATTTCAATGACAATGTTTTCAAGCGAACATTAGAGAGATTCCATGCTCTACTAAAACCAAACGGGAAAATGGTGATTGGAAACTTCACCGTTGATAATCCCAGCCGCGGCTACATGGAACTCTTCAAATGGAATTTATTTCATCGGAGCAAAAAGCACTTATACAGACTTGCGCAAGAATGCGGTTTTACAGAGAATCAAATTCGCATTGAACAAGAGCCTGAGGGAGTCAACTTATTCCTGGTTATCACAAAAACTTAAGCCTTCTAGGGGGCTTAACTCCTTTTGCCTCATGCCTTCATGACACAGGAGTAGAACCGTCCCCAAATTAGAAATGCTCTAAACAAAGGGGAAGCATCACCCATGGAATCCCTTTTTCTGGCTGTCAGCTTTAGCGTTTTTCTTTTGAAATACAGGGTCAATAATTACGTGAGGGTACCTTCTAACACGGAATTGAGCACGACACTTAAATCGACAAGGTTGAAAGGTTTTGCCACTCTACCCTTGAAACCATATTCCTGATAATTGGCGAGGACAGGGTCATTGGAATACCCACTTACCACAATGGCTCTGACGTGAGGATCTATAGTTAATAGCTTGCTGATCACATCCTTACCACCCACACCCCCCGGTACGGTTAAATCCAGAATAACCGCAGAAAAGGGTTCTCCGATTTCCTGTGCTTTGCAAAAAATTCTCAAGGCTTCTTCTCCGTCTTCAGCCGTTTGATAACTATATCCACAGGCCTTCACCATCTCACCAAGGACCTTCCGAATTTGAACTTCATCATCCATAATCAGAATCTTACCTTGCCCCACCTTGACGCACTGCTCAGGAGATTCTGATGGTATCTTCAGATTTGGAATGGCGGGAAGAAACAGAGAAAACGCGCTACCCTTCCCAAGCTCTGATCTCACTGACAACACTCCTCCATGGCTTCGAACAATGGAGTAGGACGTTGCCAAGCCCAGCCCAGACCCTGTGGACTTCGTTGTAAAATATGGATCAAAGATTTTTTCTAGATTTTCCCTAGAAATTCCAACCCCCTGGTCTATAAATGAGATTTTGACCCATTGGTCGAAATGAGAAGGCACTTGCCCCAAGCACGACATTTCCACCTCATTACTCGGGACATTGTAAGCTTGGACGATACAGTCCCCACCTTCTAGCATCGCCTGACGTGCATTGATCACAAGATTGTGAATCACTTGGCAAATTTGCCCTACATCCGCATTGACCGAATACAGCTCTTCGGAAATCTGAAAAATGGGCCTGACATTAGACCCCGCAAGTACCAAACGAACATTCTCTTCTAATATTTCCCGAATGAAAACAGTCTTTTTCACAGGGGCTCCGCCCTTAGAAAACGTTAGGAGCTGCCGAGCGATGTCCTGTGCCCTTACAGAGGCTTGCTCAGCTTCTGAAATTCTATAGAACAAGGGATGCGACGGGTCCATTTCATATTTCGCTAATGACAATTGGCCTAAAATAGCTGTAAGTAAATTATTGAAATCATGGGCGAGCCCTCCCGCCAAGAGCCCAAGCGACTCCAACTTGGCCCCCCTTAACCGTTCCTCCTCCCATTTCTTTCTATCAGTCACATCCTGAGCAACCCCAATGACCCGGTGGATGCCTCCCGATGGATCTTGCATTGGAAAAGTTCGGTTATGGACCCATCGCACCTCATTGCGATGGGTGACAATCCGATATTCAATATCAAGGCTTTTCCCATCAATCCGCTTCAAAAAAAGGTTTTCAACTCTAGCCCGATCTTCTTGAAAAACGACGGTCAGCCAATCAAACGGGTTGTTCATGAGTTTTTGAGCATTCCCGCCCCAAAGCCGTTCGTAAGCGGGGCTCACATAGACCATTCGCTGCAGGTCAACATCCCAAATCCAAAACACGCTATCCACGGTTTCAGCCAACTGACGGAATTTTTCATCACTGTCCCTAAAGGCCGACTCCGCTGTCCGCACATCTGTCACATCCCGACAAATCAGTAACACCGTTAAAATTTGCCCACCAATTGTTGGTTCAGGACAAAACCGCATTTCAAAGATTTTCATCCCTTGAGAAGTGGGATGGGAAATCTCCAGGGATTCCGATGTGCCATTTTCACAAACTGCTTGAATTTTTTCCTCAAAAATGCCTGCGACCTTTTGAGATAATCCCAAATCTACGAGTTGTTTCCCCAAATACCGTTCAGGAGGAAATGGCTCAAGGCTATCCCACCATCGGTTTAAATACAAAAGCCTGTTTTTGCGATCAATTCTTCCAATAATATCAGGGAGATTGCCCGTCAAGGATTGAAGCTCTAGGTCCCACCGCTGAAGCTCGTCTTTGATCTGTTGATGATTAGAGATTTCCGTTAACACACCTTGACAAATCTTTTCAGCTCCGATTTTCCCCTGAGACATCACACAATTGTCATGAACCCAAATCACCCGGTTTCCCTCACCGAGCATCCGATAATCCAAACGAATTATTGCAGGCATTTGAGAGTGATTCTCCCAAACTCTCAAAAACATATTTCGATCTTCCGGATGTATCAGACGGAAAAACGCCCTGGAATCATTGATTAATTGCTCCCGAGTCAGCCCCAGTAAGGAATGGACGTACGGAGTGACAAAATCAAACTTTCGATCAATACCCTGTTGAATGCAACGATAGACCACCACGGGAACATGGTCCAAAATTGAAAACTCATTTTGCACAGAGACATCCATATAAAAAATAAAAGGAGAAGGACACAATCCAACTAACTACCTGACTAATACGAAGTCAGCTAACAATACCTCACATTCTACCAATTTTCTTCTAGGAGAAAAGATGTCAAGTACCTGGGGTCAGATTAACCGGCTTGAGAGGAAGAGAGGGAATACGAAAAGACGCGAAGGAATTTTTCTGGTCGTAGGGTAGACTAAGAGGCAGCTGGATTTGAAATCCAAAAATCACATCATCGTTAGTCAAAAGCTGAAAACTTCCAGAATGGCGTTGAATAATTTGATGGGCGAGAATTAACCCTTGGCCGGCGGAAGGATCATGGACATCAATAAAAGAACTCTCAAGCCCCCACTCCTCTATAGGAACAAGTTGAGAATCCAACGATGCCCGTTGAGCTTTCCACCACACAGCAATCTGGAGCAGATTTTGCCCCATGCCCTGCCCCTCAGCTTTTGTTTCAATGCGCAAAGTTCCAGACAATGGAGCAGGGTCCTTTAAAAGGAATAAAAGCCCATTGAAAACTGCCTGCATGAATCCTTGTCTATCCACACATACCATCGGAACATCCTGACTAAATATCTTCTCAATCATAATATTCCGGTAAGAAGGATTGCTCGCCACAAACAAAAGACAGGAATCAATCACATCGTGAACATGAATTTTGGCGTTCAACGACCCCGATAAGGGCTTCACATACTCCCTGATCTCTCTCGTTAACTCTTCAATCTTCCCAAGATCTTCTCCAACCACACAATTAAGCCTTTCCATAAATTCCACATCATGACGGCGCAATTGAGCCACTTGAACAAAGGCCTTAATTGATACTAATGGACTATGCAGCTCTTGGGTCAGTCCATCTGCCATCGCTTCCAGGGAACGTAACCGATCAACCTGGCAAAGCAGGTTTTGAGATCGGTGAATTTCTTCTCGCAAAATGGCATTTTCTAAAGCTAAGGACGATTCCTGGATTATGGTATTCCAAACAGTTTTTCCACCCATCCTTTGAATGGCTTCGCTGGATGTAGGGGCAAGTGCCAAGAACCCCAATAACTGGTTATTCCCGAAAATTGGGTAAAATAATTCCAACCCGGCTTCTTCCAATTCTTCTGCTACCCGCTTTTCATCTTCATTGGAGTCGGCCCCCTTTAAATCCTTAATGGACACTCTTGACTGTGTGAACAGTAACATTTGTGGGAGATTATCCGAGATAGCCCATCCATTTTGAATAATAGGATGATCCTGAGAAAACCCGAAGCTTGAAACAGCGCGATACCGATTTTCTTCAACTTGTAAAACAAAGATGGCCGCTTTAGATGCTCCAACACCCTTTCCTACCGTTTCCAGAATAGCCTGGCCCAAATCTGGAACATTTTGAACGTTGGTGACTTTCGATGAAAAACTGGAAAGAGCTTGAGTCCTCAGTTCCCTTCCTTTCAGTATGGTTCTCGCTACCGCACCCTTGGTTCCCACCTTCATTTGATACACACATGCAACCATCAGGAGGTAGAGCATAAGTTGCACGACGGAAAACTTGATATTAATGGCACCAAGAACTGATTTCTGCGCAAGTAGCAGCATCTGGTAAACGGGTTGGGAAACAAACAACAAAATGGCAAAATAGGACAATCCCTTTTCAACGTAGACTGAGAATCCCAACCAATGAAATCGCAACAATGTATAAGCCACGATTGAAATATACACCGCAAAGCCGACGGTCCCGTAGGGAATGATTTCCATTCCATACCACAGGGGATAATTAGTAGCCCCTCCCACATAGCCGATCCCGGACCCAATGAGAAGATACAAAAATTGCCTTCGACGCAATCCCTTCTCTGTTGAATAGGCTTGAAAGAGAAGAACGTGAGCAAAAATTACGAGACCTATCCACCAAATTAAACAAAAATGGAAGGCGATACCAGGCACACCCCAAAAAGGAAACACAGAAATGGGGCGGACCCCTTCAATAAAGAAAGGCGTGAGATCTGTAATTAAAAAAATCGCTCCGATCATGTAATTCCATTTAATAATCGTCCGACAGGAATTCTCTTTCTGGAGTAAAGAAAGAACATGATGCAAGAAGGTAATGGGGATAAATATGGCTCCTGCCATTAATATCCGGAGATTGAGGAGAGCAAAAGTCTCAGAACCTGCGATTTGCCAAGCAAAATACCCTAAACTCCACACGGCAGTGGAAATTCCGAATAAACCGAATGTCCAATGTCGGGGGTCCTTGGGTTCGCGTAAGTAAACCAAGGAAGCAAGCCCAATGGCTGCCACTCCATTCAACAGTCCACAGATAGCGAAAAATTCCATTAATTACCCGATTAAAGGAATGTCTTTAAAGAGGATTCTCGAGAAGGGCCCTTAAAATTATCAAGCCACACTACTACTTAAGGGAATTTGGTTGTTTACAATAGCCTGAATGGGAAAAATGGTCAAGTTCCCCCTTTTCAATTTCCGTGTAACTGTCCCCATACCATTAATGTTCCTTTTGCAATCCTGGGATAGC
>WOR8_10004519_pt1 | contig 13503 bp, 12 predicted proteins | sample DeeMarSeWOR38_10_FD_19890 | JGI IMG/M metagenome (IMG submission 19890) | reverse complement strand
CCGAACCATATCTTGAAATGCTGGAAAAGCGGGGGGCGAAGTTGAAGTATGTCATGGAAACACACTTTCATGCTGATTTTGTATCCGGGCACCTTGACCTGGCCAAGCAGACAGGTGCCAAATTGATTTTCGGCCCCACTGCTAGCCCAAGTTATTCCAGCTATATCGCAGAAGATGGTGAACGATTTGAATTGGGTGATGTAGAGTTCCAGGTATTGCACACACCTGGTCACACCATGGAGTCCAGTACATTTTTGTTAATTGACGAAAATGGGAAGGACCATGCTGTATTTACCGGTGATACCCTATTTATAGGTGACGTAGGAAGACCTGATCTGGCAATTAAAAGTGACCTGACGGAAAAGGATCTGGCCGGATTACTTTATGATTCATTGCAACAGAAAATTTTACCATTGGCAGATGAGGTAATTGTATATCCTGCACATGGGGCAGGCTCACAATGTGGAAAGAACCTGAGTAGCGAAACAGTATCGACTATAGGTGAACAGCGAAAGTTTAACTATGCACTTCAACCCATGACGAAAGAGCAATTTATAGAGGCAGTAACGGATGGAATAGCACCTCCTCCTGCATATTTTCCTGAAAATGCCCGGATTAACCGCGAAGGATATCAAAATATTGATGAGGTTTTAAAAAAGAATCTGAATCCGTTGTCACTGGCCGAGTTTGAAGAGGCAATTACCAATGGAGCACTCGTTTTGGATACCAGGCAGGAAGACTTTTTTGAAAAAGCCTCTCTCAGGTATTCCTTGAACATTCCATTGAATGGGCAATATGCTGTTTGGGTTGGTACATTAATTCCGATTGACAGACAACTTGTATTGATCACTGAGCAGGGTAAAGAATACGAATCTGTATTGAGACTGGCGCGCGTAGGATTTGAAAATGTGTTGGGATATTTAGAGGGAGGTGTCGAGACATGGGCAACATCAGGAAAAGCTGTTCAGAAGATAAGCTCCATTGATCCTGAAGAAATGATGGATTATCTGGATCAGGGGTATGAATTGTTGGATGTGCGAAGGAGTACAGAGGCTGAAACAGAACATGTCTCCGGGGCAATTAACATCTCTTTGGTTGACCTGGAAAACAGGCTTCATGAATTGAAGAAAGAGGAGCCATATTTACTGCATTGCGCCGGGGGATATAGATCCATGATTGCAGCCTCCATGCTGGTGAACAATGGATTTAAAAATATCATAAATGTCCGAGGTGGATTCAGCAAGATTAAGGAGTTGCCAAACGTACCTCTTATTGCCGGGAAATGTCCGACGACCTTGAGAAAAGAAAAATTGGAAGCTTTAAAATTTTAAACAAACTAAATCTTATATAAAAAAGAGCAATATGAATGCATTTATGAATTTATTCACAAAAACACAAGTATTATATAGCACCATTGATTGTGGGGAATTGGAGCAAATCATTACCTCCAATGGAGAAAACATCCAGTTAATCGATGTGAGAACAGAAGGGGAACATATCAGTGGTCATATTCCAAATTCAGAAAACATCAATTTAATGAGCCCTGATTTTGTTACCAAGTTGGAGTTCCTGGATCGCGAAAAACCGTATTATGTGTATTGCGCTAGCGGTAACCGAAGCAAAACAGCGTGCAGCCAGATGGTAAATATGGGATTTAAAAATGTAAATAATGTAAGAATGGGTATGATGGGATGGTCTGGCGAGATTGAATAGTTATCCAAATTCTAACCTTTAGTAAACAGGGTATGGAAGAAATTCTGTACCCTTTGTTTTTCCGGCGACGTAACAAACCTTTTTTATTTTAGTTTTTTATTCTAATTATGCAGGTTAAAATAATTACGTAATGTTGGAATTTATCAAAGAACCATGGCCCTGGTACGTGGCAGGTCCGCTTATTGGATTAATGGTGCCGTTATTATTGATTTTTGGAAACAAGAACTTTGGAATATCTTCATCACTTCGGCATATATGTGCTATGTGCGTGCCCATGAAAATAAAGTATTTTCAATATGACTGGAAAAGTGAAAAATGGAGCCTGTTTTATGTCGCAGGAATCATTATAGGTGGATTTATTTCAGTTCAATTTCTAATGGTTGATGGAAAAGTTGGGATTTCTGAAAATACAGTTAAAGATCTTACTGCCTTAGGGATAATGGATTACAGCTCATACCTTCCCAGTGATATCTTCAGTTGGGAGGCACTATCAAGTTTAAAAGGTCTTGTATTCATCATGCTAGGTGGCCTTCTTGTTGGTTTTGGAACCAGATATGCAAATGGATGTACTTCGGGGCATTCCATATCGGGTCTTTCCAATTTGCAGTTCGGATCGCTGATGGCCACTATTTTCTTTTTTATTGGTGGATTGATCATGACCCATGTTTTACTGCCAATTATATTACAATCCTAAGAATGAGAAATATCAAGTTTTTATTATTTGGAATTGTTTTTGGGATCATACTGACCAAAGCCGAAATTATTTCCTGGTTCAGGATTCAGGAGATGTTCAGGTTTCAATCATTTCATATGTACGGGATCATTGGTTCGGCAATAATTGTTGGAGCGATATCAATTTTATTGATCAAAACCTTAAACATTAAATCATCTAATGGGGATCGCATTATTTTCCCCTTTAAACCATATAATATGGGTGTAATCATTGGAGGTTCATTATTTGGGTTGGGTTGGGCGTTGACTGGTGCATGTCCGGGACCCATATTTGCACTGATAGGTAGTGGTTATAGTGTATTTATTGTAACCTTGATTTTCGCATCACTTGGTGCCTGGTTATATGGATTAGTACAGGAAAAGTTACCGCATTAATAAATTTTAATCAATATGAAAAAAGTATTCTATTTAGTTATTCCAGTTGTTTTGGTAATTATTGGGTTTAATGTCTTTAATAATCATAGCAATGCCAATAGCTCTTCGTCATGTAATTTATCGGCGAAGGATTATGTGGAAGTGGAGAAAAAGGATGCCATTATCATTGATGTGCGTACTCCGCAGGAATTTGCCCAAGGTCATTTGGAAAATGCAATCCAAATTGATATTTACGGGAGAAACTTCAAACAAGAGATGGCAAAACTTGATAAAAATAAAAAGTATTTTGTATACTGTAAAACTGGCATAAGAAGCAGAAATGCCGTGAATTACATGGTGCAAAATGGATTTAAACAAGTATGTAATCTCGAAGGAGGCATTAATTATTTGAGCAGGGCAGGAGTGAAGCTGGTTCAATAATCACACCTCCCATTTTTGCTTTCCATCATAACTTCCAATATGTACTCCCTGGTAATCCGGGCCAAATTCCAGGTATTTTTCAATAGCATAGATGGAGGAATGAAAAGCGATGTCTTTCCATGGAATTTCATCGCTTTTAAATAACCTGACATCCAGACTTTCATTAGTAGGGCCAAAATGATTATCATTCAGTTTGGCTAGAAAGTGCAGATATACCTGGTTGACCTTTGGCAGGCTGAATACCACATGAAGTTTAAGAATTACCACATTTGCCAGGGTTTCTTCTTTTGTTTCCCTGATGGCACCATCTTCTGGTTTTTCACCATTTTCAAGGAATCCTGCAGGTAAATTCCAGAGCCCGGATTGTGGTTCTATGGCACGTCTGCAAAGAAGAATCTGTTCCTGATAAACAGGCAGGCAACCAACAATTATTCTCGGATTATTGTAAAAGACTGTGCCGCAATTTTCACAAACGAAACGATGATAGGTATCACCTTCGGGGATTTTAAATTTTATTTGATCACTTCCGCAGTTACTACAAAAATTCAATATACTGGCTTTTATCCGTTATTTACTTTTACCAATGCTTCCTCTATATATTCAAAAGTCGATAGGATGTCCGGTTTGCCATCAACCAGGGCGACATTATGTTCAAAATGGGCAGATGGTTTACCGTCAGCAGTTACAATTGTCCATCCATCGGCGAGCTGTTTTACCTTCCGGGTTCCAAGGTTGATCATGGGCTCTATCGCCAATACCAGCCCATTTTTAATGACGGCACCGCGGCCCCTTTTACCATAATTAGGGACTTCCGGAGCTTCATGCATTTCCTTGCCAAGACCATGACCAACTAATTCCCGAACCACGCCATATCCATGTTTTTCGGTATGTCGCTGTATGACAAAACTGATATCTCCAATTCGTTTTCCAGCAACCATTTGTTCGATACCCAGGTATAGGCTCTCTTTTGTTACATCTAACAATTTCTGTACTTCTGGGGCTATTTCTCCTACTGCAAAGGTATATGCGTGATCTCCATAATAACCATTTTTTAGCACACCACAATCAATCGAGATGATATCCCCCTCAATTAAAGGTTTGTTATTAGGTATGCCGTGTACCACCTGCTCGTTAACGCTGATGCACAAAGTATTGGGAAAACTGTATAGTCCAAGAAAGCCCGGCTTGGCCTGGTGGTCTCGTATAAAGGTTTCAGCTAACCGATCAAGGTAAAGTGTAGTAATTCCTGGTCTAATTTCAGCAGCCAGCATTCCGAGAGTCCTGGATACCAGCTGAGCACTCTGTCTCATTAATTCTATCTCTTCCCTAGATTTCAGTTTTATCATAAATTAATCCAAATAAGTCACAGCCCTATACTAAAAGTTTCGCAAAGTTAATACTTTTTCCCCATCGATTCTTATAAAAAAATATACACGAATATAATCCTATGAATTAAAAATAATCGTTTTTATTTTTGCAACAATATTGCATAAATATAAATCTTGAAAAAAGCATTTCTGTTTATTGGCTTACTTGTGCTGGTTTACGATCAGTCCTTTGGACAAATGGGGCCATTCAAAATAACGGGTCATATAATGTCAGAAGAAGGTGAAGAACTGCCAAATGCAAATATTCTATTAAATGGATCAAAAGTTTTTACTTCAGATATTCATGGCGATTTTTCAATTGTGGGGCTGAATCATGGTGAATATACACTCCAATTTACCTTTGTTGGGTATGATACGTTAACAAGCAGGGTAAGCTTACATGAAAAGGATATGCATCTTGATGTCAGGCTTCATAATATTGAGATTGAACTTAATGAAGTGATTGTGATTGGTGATCATTTCAGGACTGGCAGGATCGAACAATCACAGACTGTTCAAACGGTAAATACTGAATTTCTAAGGCAGCAGAATTCTGGTACATTAATCAATTCAATCCAGAAAATACCGGGGATCAATGCAATAAATACCGGAGTAGGAATTGCCAAGCCGGTAATCCGTGGGATGAGTTTCAACAGGGTAATGGTCATGGACAAGGGGGTCAAGCAGGAAGGTCAACAATGGGGAGCTGACCATGGATTGGAGATTGATCAGTATGATCCGGAAAGGTTGGAGATCGTGAAAGGGCCATCTTCATTACTTTATGGATCTGATGCCATTGGAGGTGCCATTCGTATTTTACCGCCCGTTCTCCCGGCAAATGATCATCTGAAAGGCGATGTTTTTTTAACATATAAAAGCAATAACCAGCTATATGGGACATCTGCAGCATTACAGGGATCAAAAAATGATAAGTTTTTTAGGGTGAGGGTAAGTACGCAGGATTTTGGCGATTATACAGTGCCCGCGACTAGTTTTGTCTACAATGGCTACGTTCTTCCCATTTACGATAATAAGTTAAAAAATACCGCAGGCGAAGAACGCGATATCAGCGTATCGGTGGGAATTCATAAAAAATGGGGAGCGACTTCCATAACTTTAAGTAATTTCCATCAGAAAGCCGGGTTGTTTCCGGGGGCTACGGGAATCCCCAGGGAATATCAACTGGAGGATGATGGTGATTCGAGAAATATTGATCTTCCACGTCAACGGGTCAATCACCTTAAAATCATTTCCAATACAACATTAATTCTTGGTGAAAACTGGCTGGAGATGGATTTCGGCTATCAACATAACGATCGCAACGAAGAAGGTACCCCGCATGCGCATGGATATCAGCCAACACCAGATGGCAATCTGGCATTGGGGCTGGATCTTAAAACCGCTTCTGCAAACATTAGGTATAATACTAATTTTAGTGAAAAAATTAGTGGAATATTTGGATTACAAGGCCAGTACCAGGACAATAAACATGCAGGTTTTGAATTTCTCCTCTCTGATTTTCGGGCGACAAATCTAGGCGTATTTGTCTACCAGGAATATAGTCCAAGTCATAAATTATCGATGAATGCGGGTATAAGATATGACTGCGGTATCAGGGATATTGATGAGGATATCGAACCGGATTTTACCACTCCGGAAGAGGGGGATAGCATTATGCGAAATCCTGAAATTTACAGGCAATTTAACGACTTTTCAGCGGCCTTTGGATTATCGTATTATCCCTCGGTTTATTTCAATGCCAAACTGAATATCGGAACAAGTTTTAGAATGCCTACAGCCGCCGAGCTTTCATCAAACGGGGTACATCATGGTACATTCCGCCATGAGCAGGGTGATGAAAATCTGGAATCGGAACGGGGTGCCCAGGCTGATCTGAATTTAACGTACCTTCAGGACCACATCTATATTATACTCACCCCATTTATTGGGTACTATAATAAATACATATATTTAGCTCCGCAGCCTGTTTTTTCCGATCTTCCTGCAGGGGGTCAGGTGTATAAGTATACACAACATGATGCGTTATTCACAGGCTTTGAATTTAATTTGGAATATGAATTTATTAAAAATGTTCATTTCAGGACTGCAACAGAATATGTCTGGAACAAAAACCTGGATACCAGATTGCCGCTTCCGTTTACACCTCCATTTTCTGTTTTTGGTGAGCTTGAATATGGAATAAAGACCAAAACTTCACGAATTGATTATTACTTCATAAACGTTAATTACCATTATTTTTCAGATCAAAATCGTGTAGACAGGAATGAACGACCGACAACAAGCTATGATCTGGTAACTATTTCTGCCGGGATAGATTACAAGGTTAAGAACCAGGTCACACAGTTAAGGTTGTCTGTAAATAACTTGTTTAATACAGCATACATGAATCATTTAAGCAGGTACAGGTTATTAAATTTACCTGAACAAGGAAGGAATATTGTTATATCGTTAAAAGTACCATTTGCTATAAAATGATGCGTAAGCACATTAACGTTTAGGTTAAGGATGATAAATCATTTGGTTAAAAATATAATTGCGTTTGAAATGAGATTATTGAAGATATTATCCGGTATAATTTTGATATTCGGATTGTTGTTTTTATCAGGTTGTGATGATCTACAATTGATTGACGTTAAAGGACCGACAATTGAGGTCAAAGTACCTGAATGGGGAGCCTATTTAATTGCGGGTACATTTGCTCCCTTTGAAGCGACCTTTACAGATGATTTTGAATTGGCTACTTACAATATTGAGATCCACGAGAATTTTAGTGGTCATGGCCACGGTCGTGTTGCATATATTCTTGAAGATCCGGCGTTGTTAAAATGGTCATTCAAGCAGAGCTTTACGATTCCGGCAGGATTAAATATTTTCCAGGCAATCCTTGAGGAAGATATAGAAGTCCCGTCCAATGCTATAGCCGGCCCATATCATTTTATTGTGCAAGCCATCGATAATGCAGGAAATTCAACCAGTTTCCAGGATGACAGTGCGATTGAACTTGAAGTTTATATTTCGAATGATTCTCAACCAATTATTAATATCACAAACCTTGATAATGGGGAGTTGACTATTGAGAAGGATGTACTTTTTATGGTAGAAGGGGATATTACTGATCATACGGTTGGGGAATTTGCCGGTATTACTTCTATGGATATTATATTAGGTGAAGAGGCTCATGACGATTCTGAACACGTTCATGGTGGCAGGATAGCTTCTGCAGATTTAGTAGATATGTTTTTTGAAGAGCAGGAATTACAACAATTCATGGTAAATGAGTCTATCATCCTTGAAGCTGTGTTTGCATACATCAATTTCTCATTATCTCAGACCCAACTGGATGAACTTATCGCAGAGCACATAGATCATTTATTGTTGACAATAATAGTTAACGACAACCAGGGTAATATTGCGGTGAGTAATACGGATGTACATGTTTTAGGCAATTAAAATGAAATTATTTCTCCTGTGGAGATAAATTTCGAACTCATGGATAAGTTACTTCAAGATTCTTTTGGCAATTCTTGCAAATACCGGTTACAATCAAATTTTGTTCGTTAATTGTATATCCCGGTAAATCCATTTTCGGGACATGATAGTCTGGCAAACATTCGATATGTCCACAGACATTGCACTTAAAATGTACATGGTCATGATGATGTTCTGTTTCAGAGCATTCCTGTGAGCAAAGACCATAGCTGGCAAAACCATCGTCACTTGGAATACGGTGTAAAATCCCATTCTCAATAAAAGAACTAAGCGTCCGATATAATGTCACGCGATCATATTCTTCCAGGTTTTTCTCCAGGTCTTTGAATGAAAGTGCATGATTTGTTTTATAAAATTGCTCAAGTACATCGATCCTGCAATCAGTGATGCGCAAAGCGTGGTTTTTCAAAAGCTTTTTATAGTCACTGTACTTCATAAGTCAAATATAGCAATAATGCAATAGAGTTGCATTAACGAAAGCTTCCTTTTAATACAAAGATTGCATAGCGCGAATAAGTATCGTGGTCACTTTTTCAAGGTTTTATACTCTTGATCCAAAAGAATAACAAGGTTAGAAAGCAAATGAAGAGTCCCATAGATTCACGGGCTTCTTCAATTCCGGGTAATTTCATACCCAGGGATTGGGATTTTTCTTCCGCATTGATCCAATCGGATATTGAGGGAGGGAAAAGGTAAATTGCAGCGATTAAATAAAAAACCGAGAGCATCAATAGAACATAGCCGTTTACTTTAAGGTGAGTTAGTAGAATGGAAATTACTGCTGGCACCAAATAAATAATTACCCAAAGTACAGGATCAGGATCGTTGAGTTGCACCAGGCTGAAAAGAACGAATAATATACCAAGCAGGTACGTAAAAATCCGCATTGTCTTTTTGTTAAAACTTCGAATTCTTAACTACTTTTTCCTGAGGATCTTCAATGGTTTTACATAATTTTTCATACCATTCTCTACCAAATTTACGAATGAGTGCATCTTTTAAAAATTTGTAAAGAGGGAGCTTGGTCTTTCTGCCCAGTTCGCATGCAGGCATGCAAATTTCCCAACGATCGTAATTGAGGGCATGATAATTATCGTACTTGGTGACGCGGATAGGATATAGATGACAGGAAATAGGTTTTCTGAAATTTATTTTACCGGCTTCATATGCTTTTTCGATACCGCATTTCAAGGTGCCTCTTTCATCATAGACTGCATATGCACATTCATTACCATTGATTGTCGGTGTTGAATACTCCTTATCTTCGTCATACACATATTTACCCTGCTCTTCAATGGCTTTGATGCCTTCATCAGATAAAAATGGTTTCACTTGTTCGTAAATCTCATCAACAACAGGAAGTTCATTATTTTCCAAAGGCGCACCCAGATCCCCTTCGACGCAACAACCTCCTTTACATTTTTCAATATCACACAAAAAATAGTTATCCGCTATATCATCAGAGATTACGGTCTTGCCAATTACGATCATGTACCAGTGTGAAGGTTAATAGTGTATTTTTATTTTACTACAGCATTTAGAATGCCATTCCGTAGGCAAATATGATTATTAAAATATTATGCTTTAGCTCCGAAACGGCCAATTACATGTACATGTAATAAATCTTTATTGTTACCATGAATGGAACTTCGTAATCTCCTAAAAAGTTTTTTCAAATTGGATAATTATTAATTGAGTCTGCCAAAAAATATATTTGTAACTTTCGGGCTGAACAAAGATTTGGGATGGATTATCTGGATAGCTTAAATGAACCACAGAGAGAAGGAGTAGTCAACACCGAAGGCCCATGCATGGTAATTGCCGGTGCAGGATCAGGCAAAACACGGGTATTAACATTTCGTATTGCTCACCTGATCCAGGCAAAGCGAGTTGATCCATTCAATATATTGGCATTAACTTTTACCAATAAAGCTGCCGGTGAAATGCGCAATCGCATTGAAAGCGTGGTTGGTACGGAAGCCAGAAATCTTTGGATGGGAACATTCCATTCCATATTTGCCAGAATTTTGAGATACGAAGCTGACCGCTTGGGATACCCGAGTAATTTCTCAATTTATGATACGGATGATTCGAAGACATTGCTCCGCCAGATAATAAAAGAGCTTAATTTGGATGACAAGGTATATAAACCAAATGTGGTTTTGGGGCGAATATCAGGGGCCAAGAACAGGCTGATATCCTGGCAGGAATATATCAATAATCCGATTTTCCAGGCAGATGACGAGAGTGCGATGAAACCACGAATGGGCCAGGTCTACAAGACCTATTGTGAGCGTTGCTTCAAGGCTTCAGCTATGGATTTTGATGATCTTTTATTCAATACCAATGTATTGTTTCGAGATAATCCCGATATTTTAAATAAATATCAACATAGATTTAAATATGTCTTAGTTGATGAGTTTCAGGATACCAACCTGTCACAATACCTGATCACCAAAAAACTTTCTGCTGTCAACCAGAATATTTGTGTTGTAGGGGATGATGCGCAGAGTATTTACGCCTTCAGGGGAGCAGATATTAAAAATATTCTCAATTTTGAAAAAGACTACGCTGATCTCAAGATCATCAAGCTGGAGCAGAATTATCGTTCTACCAAGGTAATTGTAAATGCTGCAAATTCAGTTATTCATAAAAACACGGCACAATTAAAGAAAGATGTATGGACAGCAAATGAAGAGGGCGAATTAATTGAATTATTGAAAGCCAATTCTGATAATGAGGAAGGGAAACTAGTAGCGACATCAATTTTTGAAGAAAAGCTGAACCATCAGGTTAAAAATAATGAAATAGCTGTCTTATACCGGACAAATTCTCAATCAAGAGCCATCGAGGAAGCGCTAAGACGGGCCAATATCAAGTACAAAATTATTGGTGGTCTTTCATTTTATCAGCGGAAGGAGATAAAGGATATCCTGTCTTATTTGAGGTTTGTAATTAACCAAAATGATGAACAGGCGCTCCGTAGGATTATAAATCTCCCAAAACGTGGTATAGGTCCTGGAAGCGTGGATAAAATTATCGTTGTTGCGGATGAAAACGACATGAGTCTGTGGCAGGTCGTTAGCAATATTTTTCAGTATATTCCTGGAAGGATCACGAATGCAATAGACCAGTTTGCTACGATGATCAAAAGTTTTATGGTGGTAGTACAGAAAAAAGATGCCTATGAAGCGGCAAGTTACATTGCAAAGCAATCCGGTTTGTTACGGGAGTTATATGAAGATAAGACCATAGAAGGGCTGAACCGGTATGAAAATGTACAGGAACTATTGAATGCCATTAAGGAATTTGTGGACAATGACGAGAATAAGGATAAGAGCCTGGGTGCATTTTTACAGGAAGTTGCCCTGATTACAAGTGTCGATGAAGATAAGGATGAGGACAATGATAAAGTAACCCTGATGACCATCCATATGGCGAAAGGTCTGGAGTTCAAGAACATTTATCTGGTTGGCATGGAGGAGGACCTATTCCCTTCGCAAATGATGCTTTCAAGTAGGGCAGACCTGGAAGAGGAGCGAAGACTGTTTTATGTAGCCATTACACGGGCTGAACATAAATTATTTCTGTCTTACGCAATCTCCAGGTATCGTTTTGGCCGCTTAAAATCCTGTGAGCCGAGCAGGTTTCTGGAAGAAATTGATCCTAATTACGTAAAGGTAAACCGAAAGTTTCATAAGGAGCCTGTCATGCCAATACAAACTTCCCATTATGCAAAATCTTTGGTTTCAAGTGTCCAAAAATCAATTCAACAGCCATCAAATAACCATTATGTACATAAACCATCGGAAGATTTCAGGCCAAGTGACACCAGTAATTTGGAGCAGGGGATGAAAGTTGAACATCCGAAGTTTGGATTTGGCGAAGTAGTAAAAATTGATGCCGATGGGGCCAACCGAAAAGCCAAGGTTCTTTTTGATAATTTTGGAGAAAAAACATTATTGCTTAGCTTTGCTAAACTAAAGATACATACATAATTCTTATCCGAGGAGGCCTGAATTATCTACCCACAGTCAGAAAATATTAAAGGATAAATAAATGAATGATTACAATACAATAAGACCTGCACTTATTCTGAAGGAGTATGGCAGGAACATGCAAATGTTAATAGAGTACATTAAAACAATTGATGACAAGGAAAAGAGAAGTGAATCCGCTCATGTACTCATCGAACTTATGAAATTAATTAATCCAAATGCAAAGGATACCCAGGAGAACAGTCAAAAATTATGGGATGATCTGTTTATTATGTCGGATTTTGATTTGGATATTGATAGCCCATTCCCTATGCCTGAAAAAGAGATTCTCAATAAAAAGCCAGAGCGATTGGGATATAAAGGTACCGAAATACGATTTAAACATTATGGAAGAAACATTCAGTTATTGATAGAAAAAGCCATCGAGCTGGAAGATCCTGAAGAAAGAGATGCTGCAATTATTCACATTGGCAGGTTGATGAAAAGCTTCCAAAATACATGGAATCGTGATAATGTTGACGACGATACGATTGTTAAGAATATTAAAACAATGTCGAAAGGTGCATTATCGATTGAACTAGATCGTGTGAAATCTGAAAATCTGTTTGAGTATACGTTAAAGGAAAGACGAAGTCGGCCAGTCAATAAGGGAAGAAGAAATAATAACGGAGGTCGTCGAAGAAGAAATTAATGACTGCGTTCAGCGTTGTCGGTGGAAAATCACTCAAAGGCAACATTACTCCGCAAGGTGCCAAAAATGAAGCCCTCCAGGTTTTATGTGCAACGTTATTAACCTCCCAACCAGTTACAATCCACAATATTCCAGATATACGGGATGTAAATAAACTGATTGAATTATTAGCAGCTCTTGGAGTAGGTGTGGAGCAAATAAATGGATCCTCGTGGAGATTCACTGCTGCCTCAATTGATTTGGACTTTTTGCAGACTGAAAAATATGAACAAAAAGCAGCATCTCTTAGAGGATCAATCATGATTCTTGGGCCGTTGCTAGCTAGATATGGAAAAGCGAAAATTCCAAAACCAGGCGGAGATAAAATCGGACGCAGGAGGCTGGATACACACTTTCTGGGATTTCAGAAGCTAGGGGCCATTCTTGACTTTGACTATCATAAGCACTTGTTTAAAATAGATGCTAGCAAACTCACTGGTGCGTATATGCTACTGGATGAGGCTTCTGTGACAGGAACTGCTAATGTTATCATGGCAGCCGTAAAAGCAAAAGGAACGACAACGATCTATAATGCAGCCTGTGAGCCCTATGTGCAGCAGTTATGTAATATGCTCAATCGGATGGGGGCCAAAATCAATGGCATTGGTTCAAACCTATTGACAATAGAGGGTGTTGATGAATTACATGGCACAGAGCA
>WOR8_10004511_pt1 | contig 13505 bp, 9 predicted proteins | sample DeeMarSeWOR38_10_FD_19890 | JGI IMG/M metagenome (IMG submission 19890) | reverse complement strand
AGAAAATGGCTCGACCCTCTCAACGCATCAGAGAAAGTGGGCATCACTGCTTTTCCTCTTGGCCGGCTCGATAAGCCTCTAGCATTGCCGTGACCTTACCGAGATAGTCTCTCGAGAGAGATTCCGGTGCAATGTCTTCCATGGCTTGATCCAGAAGTTGCTTGAAGCGTTCGATCTCGGCCGGCTCTACGGTGATCTGCGTGACACCGCGAGCGTAGATTAGTTTCAGCGCGTCTTCATTGTCTTTTCTGGTTTTTTCAATGAGGCGACGGAGATGCTTGGCGCAGACTTGTTCCACCGCCTGCCGGTATTGAGACGGAATCTTCGAAAAGGCCTTGTTGCTCATAATCAAGGCGCCACCGATGTAAGCGAGCGGGAGGTCGATAATGAATTTGATCCGGGTGTGCCACTGGGTCACCAGAGCGTAATAAGGTGAGTTGTAGACCACTTCCACGAGATTGGTCTGCAATGCCACCAAAACGTCCGGCGTACTGATGGTTACCGGCGATACCTCCGCCCTCATGAAGACAGCGTTCGCCATGGGTGAATTGGCGGTAGACCAGACCTTCTTACCCTTCAGGTCATCGATCCTGGCAACCGGGACCGTTGCCATGATATAGATGAAACCGACCTCAGACCAGCCGAGGACGTGATATCCCTCATTGGAAAAAACCTTGCTGAAATCTGGCTCGACCCTTTCAAGGACGTGGTCCACCTCCTGATAGTTGTTGAATAGGAAAGGAACCTGAAGCACGCGCATGTTGGGATTGAGGTCGTTCAGAAAGTTCGCCGATAAGGTTGCGGCATGAATGAGACCTATACGTAGCTTTCTGAAGACGTCTCGTTCGTCCCCGAGCGCAAAACCTGAAAATATCTTGAATCCGACACGGCCCTCAGTCTCCCTGCGGAGTTCGCCGTCGATCTCCTTGAAAATCTTGACCAGGGAACTGTTTTCCGGCGCGAGTGTCGCCAGCTTTATCTCATACTCCGGCTCGGCAGCATGGCCTAGACGCGGCCACTGGGACATCAGAAAAAGTAGAGACAGCAACAGAGCGCATAGGAGGCAGCTGGACAGCCCAAGGGATTGGTGCGATCTTTGTCTACGGAAGTTCGCTAAAGTATTCATCTGCCTGCTCCAGCATTCTTCTGGCTTTCTCTTGGGCCAGAACGTTTGAAAGAGTGAGTTCCGGCACCTCATCCACCGGCGCTGCCAGTACTTGTTGAAGAGTCTCTTCAAAAAGGGTGCGGTCTCTCACGCGGCGGGCGTAATGCTCAGCAAACAATACCTTCGCCATGAGAACCTTGCCCTCTCCGATGGCCAAAGCCCGGTCAAAATGTTCTTTGGCTTCGTTCATATTGCCGCCAATCATAGCGGGCTTTGCGGCCAAATAGGCGCCCATAAGGAGATGAGGACTCCCATAATAGAATTCGCTGTCCAATTCCAAAATCCTCTGCATGGCGGCCTCGAGCATGGGCATTTCAGCCAGCGCCTCCAGGTTGTCCAAATTAAGGTTAATCCAGTTAACCCAGGAACTGGCCGTCCAGAAAAGAGCCGGTACGTCCTTCTTTCTGTATTGTTGTAGGAAGACAATGAACTCTTCCAGGTTTCCTGCAACCGCCTTGCGAAAATCCCACTTCTCCGAAAGAGCCCTGAAGCCATAGTTTTTAGCTTTGACATAGAGGGCTGTTGCCTGGTCAAGATCAGTTTCCTCGACGAAAGATGAAGCGTAGGAAAGATAGGCCCGGCAGCCGGCGGTCAGCAGACCTCTTTTTTCAGGATAGGCCTCGATGAGGCCGTCAATGAGCATGAGGTAGGCTGGGCTGCCGTAACGAACAATAGTCGGATCGGATTGCTTCGCTGCCGCTTTAGCCACGTCCTCTGCGGTAAGAGCCACTGCTGCAACTCTGGCCGGCTTAACGGGTGCACAGGCCATACAGAGAACGAAGATGCTCAGAAACCACAGTGAGAGTAAACCTTTGCTGACATTCAACATGAGAACCTTCAGGGCTTGTTAAGTCAGATAAATCAAGAGCAGGTGTGACAAGCCAACCTTCCCAAAGAATTGGCAATCCTAAAATTATCCATTGAATTACCCTCCTGTCAAGGTCAGGAAATATATATACTGAACCGTAACGTGACTTAAATTAGTCTTCAGGTAGGATTTTTCCTTACAGCCTTGCCCCCGGACGTTTTTAAGCATGCAATTATCTTGCCCGGGTGGAATCTCGCCGGCTCTTAAATAAAATTTATGATTACCGAACCGTGGCCCGTGACAAAATCGGCGATAGATCGGTGGAATTCAATAAACGGACTCTAACGCTGCATAAATAATTTGACCAGATGTTTTTGATCTGGAAAGATAGCACATGGTGTGAGGAGTAGCGATCTTCAATCTTGGGATCTGAAATCTAGAGATGGAAGAGGTACAGATCTCGTGCGTTACAGATTCGTCGTGCATGAACACCACGCTTTCCGGCTGCATTTCGATTTTAGGCTGGAATTGGAAGGCGGTCTCAAATCGTGGGCCATACCCAAGGGACCCTCAATGAATCCGGCGGAAAAGAGACTTGCCGTGCAGGTGGAGGACCATCCTCTGGATTACATTGATTTTGAAGGTGTCATTCCGGAAGGCAACTATGGGGCTGGAACAGTGGTTATCTGGGACGAAGGTGAATTCGAACTGCTCGAGGCAACTGAAAAAAAGATTTCTTGCTTCCTGCACGGGAGACTCCTACGGGGTGGTTTCACCCTTAGCAGACTGAAACCGGGAGGCAAAGGTCCGGCGAAAGACTGGCTTCTTATCAAAAAGAATGACGAGCACGCCAAGCGCGACTGGAAGTTGGAACTTGCCCTTACCGCAGAGAAGAAAGAGCAGTTGGCGGAACGGATTACGCCCTGCGAGACGTCATGACTTCAGTTTTCCCGTGAGCCATGGTGAAAAAACGCATAGCGCTTTGGTAAGCAGTAAACGGTGAACAGTAAACGGATTAAGAGATGGTTCTGCGACTGTTCACCCTTAGCCGTTGACTACATTTCTGGCCCTGCACTATGCGAGGTTTGGAGTTGATCCATGCCAATGACCGCTGTGGGAGATGTTGAGATCTACTGGGAAAGTCACGGACGAGGAAAGCCACTGCTGTTAATCAGCGGTGTCAGCGGGGGTACGTGGTCGTGGGAAGAAAGTGTTGTCGCATGGTCTCCTCACTTCAGAGTGCTGGTCTTCGACAATATGGGTGCAGGTCGTTCCAGCATGCCGGACAGGCCTTACACCATAAAAGAAATGGCTGATCATGCCGCGGCTGTCCTAGATGCGGCCAAGGAGGAACAAGCCTGCGTCCTAGGGCTGTCCATGGGAGGGATGATTGCCCAGGAACTGGTGCTGAACCACCCAGACCGAGTGTCAGGTTTGGTGCTGGGATGTACACATTGCGGCGGCAGCAAGCGCATTCCACCCACCCCGGAAGCGATCCAGCGATTTGCCGATAACAGGGGTCTTTCACCCCAAGAGGTCATTGACAAGAACCTTGCCCTTTTGGTCACTCCTGAATTTCTGCAAGGTGCTCCGGATTCATTGATGCGCTACAAAGAACGGCAACTGAGGGCTCCCTTCCAACCACATTACGCCTTGCAGCGACAGCTCGGGGCGATCCGCGGTTTTGACACCTCTGATCGTATCGGCAGGATTCAGGTTAAGACCCTGATCCTCACAGCCGATTGCGATCTGCTGGTACCGCCGGAAAACGGCCGCATCCTGGCGAACCGCATTACTGGAGCCGAGCTAAAGCAATTCAACAGCAGTGGTCATCTCATTTATCTTGAATGCGCCCAACCCTTCCACGACACGGTGACTCGATTCCTTCGAACCCTTCCCTAGCTAGTTTCCATCCATAAGTAACCCTTTTCTCCGCCTCAGGCGGATCAATCTGCGGAATTCTTGCGCGGCCTGCGTTATACAAGGCGCAAGAATTGCTGCAGCATCCTCCTCCTCTTTTGCGTAGGGGCGGGGTTTATCCACGGTCGAAACCTGGACATCTGCCAGGGCCGGTGGGCATAAAGCCCACCCCCACGGATGGAGACGGTATCGAAAGATAGGTGCATAAATCAATGCGCTATGTATAATACGGTTCCGCCCAATCCCTTGATTTCCTCGACCTTGCGGAAACTGGGAATCTGCTCCGCGGGGATGGGACCGAGTCCTGGAACGGGACGAAGCAAATTCCTCATTTGTGAATTGGAAACTTAAGCTCGTGTCATCCGGAATTTCCAGATGATGCTGCCTGGAGTCTCTCCATAACTGTTTAGACCATATTGACAATCGGTAGCTCATAGACTAAAATCTGTGCCTCCCTTACCAAGGGTGTTTTCTGAAGATACAGATCCCTCTGCTACCCCCCCCCATCTGAGAGGGCTAATCCTTTTTATCCTGCTTAAGCATCGAGCAAGAGCGCAGCAATCTTGATCTGCGCAGGTGGAGAAGTAGACCCTGGAGCATTGAGGTGCACGGTGCAATGCATAGGGTCCAAGGGAATATGAGGTCATTTCGCTTCACTGGCACTCATGGTCATCAGTTGAGGCATAAGCTCAAGGCTCAAGGAAACAGATAGCTTTTCTTATGCACTGCTATTTTTGCCTTACGCCCTCAGCCCTGCGGTTTACGTTTTCTACTTTGTCTGGACCTATTGATCTGATGGCAGGGCAGAGTGGTGACGGCGAAGCCAGATGTAGGATAAGTGTAATGACTTGATATTACACGGTGTCCTGGGCCTCGCTCCCTATGGTTGGTGTTTACAGGCCACATCAAGGGGCTGCTGAAGACTTCAAATTCTAACGCGTTAGGAGAATCGTACCATGGAGCAGAGAATGGACAGAATAGATATTCATGAGTTGGAGAAAGAGCTGCCTTTTTACAGGATCAAACAAGAGAAAGTAAGAAAACCGCAATTTAACTGGCAGGCCGAGTGGGACAGATTCGATGTTAGGAAGATGTTTGACTTTGACGTCTCCTCCATTCCGCTAGAAGAGTTGAAGGGAATGCGCAGCCGTCAAGAAGTTCTGTTGGACGGTAACCATGCGGCGCTCTCCGTCTTGGAGCGAGTCGTAGACGGGCTCTGCGGCTATCCCATAACGCCTTCCACTGCCATCGCAGAAGATTTTGCCAAAGCCGCTGCCAACGGACAGAAGAACCTCTTTGGCCAGGGGCTGATGTATTTCCAACCCAGCGACGAGCTTTCAGCCATCGCAGCGGTGGAAGCCATGGCTGCACAGGGGGGCCGTTATGCGGACAATACGTCGTCCCAGGGGCTGGTTCTCAAAACGAAAAACCTTTTCTCGGTGGCGGGAAAGCGTTTGCCGGTTGTGATGACGGTCATGGCGCGGGAGGTCAACAAGGGATCATTGAGCATTCACTGCGGACACACCGATTTCTATGGCGTGCGAAATGCGGGCTGGGCTCAGCTGGTGTGCAGCGACAATCAAGAACTGCACGATCTCACGGCCGTGGCCTTCAAAGTATCAGAGATCAGACAAGTTATGCTTCCTTGCATGGTCATAGGCGATGGCTTCATCAAGAGCCACGCCCTGGAGAACATCAAATTGCTTTCTGATGATTTTCTCAGGTATTTTGTCGGACCTGCCAACCGACTGTATCAGCCCGACTTCGAACAGAGGACTCTCACCGGCACTTTCACCGACACAGACCTGACCATGGAAGGGCAGGTGGCACAGGACCTTGCCTACCGATTTTTCAAGAGGTGTTTCGTCGTAGCGATGGACACAGCGAACCAGATTTTGGACACCAACCACAAAGTGGTGGAATGTTACCGCACCGAAGATGCGGACATGGTCATTATGGTCATGGGATCTGCGGCCGGAGTGGTCAAGGACGTGGTGGACTATTATCGGGAGGTGAAGGGCTGGAAAGTCGGGTTGGTGCGACCTGTTCTGTTTACTCCGCCCTGCTATGAAGAACTGGCCTACGGTGTCCGCAAGGCCAAGGTTATTGCCGTGCTGGAACGAAGTGGAACGGCACACAACCAGCTCCTCATGGCTGACGTTCAGGCGGCGCTGCAAGTCTCCAACCGTGCCGGTCGAGAGGGGAAGAAGGAACACCGAGTTTATGGTCGCGATGACATGCCGACGTTGCTGCATGGAGTCTACGGGCTGGGCAGCAAAGACTTCAACAAATACGATGCGACATCAGTCATAGAGAATATGAAGGCGTGTCTCGACGAAGAACGAGGTCAATTTCACCGGGATTTCTTTGTGGGCATTGAAGGCCCCTACACCCTGAAACCGGTAGCGCTTCCCGACTATCAGGAGCGGGAAATAGGCATGACTTTCATTGGCATTGGTGCCGAAGGCGTGAAAACCTCCCTGGAGACTGCGGCACTCGTTTACGCCCAGGACAGGGGTGAGGGCTGCAAGTATATCCAGTCAGGGGCGCGCTACGGGGCAGCAAGGAAAGGGTCTGCCGTTTTTATGAACATGCGCATCAGCAACCAGCCCATTCGCAATAGCTCGCAACTGACCGAGCACGATGTGCTCGTTTTTTTCAACGAGAAGTTTGCCTCGGGACATGTCCTGCAGGAAAATGCGGGGGGTCTCAAGCGACACGGGTTGTTTGTCATCAATAGCCCCAGGAGCAGGGATGAAATACTGGCTTCGTTTCCGCCTCAGGTGCAAGCGCTGATTGCGGACCGGCAAATCAAGCTCGTAGCCATTGACGCCACCAAGGCTGCCCTCAAGACCCTTAACCGGAACCTTCCCGGTGCTGCCATCCTGGGACTGATCAACAAAGAAAAGGAAATCCTGGAGGAGAACGAATTCGAGGTTCGGTTGAAAGGTATTTTCCAGGAAAAGCTGGGAGAAAAAAAGGGTAAAGCAGTCATTGATTCCAACATTGCGCTGCTCAGGTACGGAGCTGCGCTTGCCTCGCCTGGCTCACCCCCTGAGCTTGCTTCCGGAATAGATACAACTTGCGTTCCTTACGACGTGGCAGAGCCTGAGAACTTCGGCCAGAACCATAGAGCAGCCGGCCTGCCTGTTTACCTGACCGAAAAAGACGAGCAGGGAACCATTAAGCCAGTGAACTTGATGGCGAATTACCAGGAGACTTTCCAAAAAGAAATAGTCCAACCGATCGTCGAGGGTAGGAAGGTCCCCTGGGATAAGTTCCTGCCAGTGGTCCCCGCCGCCACCAGTAGGTACCGGGACATGAGTCACGTTGGAACCCAACTTCCAGTCTATGAGGCGTCCAAATGCACCGCCTGCGGCCTGTGCGCCACCTGCTGTCCGGACTCGTCACTCTATTGCACCATTACGGACCGGCCCATTCCGGAAGCTGCAAAGCGCCATTTCAAGGTATTCAAGAAGCCGCCGAAGGGAATACCGTGGGAGCGGTTTGCCATGAACATCGACGTGAATCCCAGCAGTTGTAAGGGGTGTGCCATTTGTGCGCAGGTATGTCCCACCGATGCCCTCAAAATGGTGGACAAGATGAATGTCACCAAAGCTGACTTTCTCCCGGACGGTTGCAAGAAGTTTGATAAAACCCTTGGGGCTGCTCCCTTTGTGAGTCAGATGGCGCTGAATCACCAGGTGCTATTTGTGTTCTCGAAACTCTACCCTGGTAGACATACCCTCTGCCCTGGTTGTAGTGAGGGAACCATCAGCCTGCTGACTTTTTTTGCGGCCGAGTCCCTGCGCAACAATCCCAAAGGGATCGCCACCTTCTACCAGGGTCTCAAGATTCTCTCGGAGGAAAACCGGCGGGCCATTGACCATATGCTGGATTACGGCTTCAACATATACACCATAAACGCCACCGGCTGCGCTGAGGTCTCGGAACTGGGGAATCCCTTCAACGGCCGGATTTATCAGTCGGGCCACTATGGCTTCGGCACGGCCTCCGCCGCGGCTCTCGGTGCCAAATTCAGTCTGGATCAGGCCTATATCAATAGGTTCAGTGACGTATTGAGCAAAATTATTGTATTCGCCGGCGACGGGGCTATCTACGATATTGGCAATGGCCCCTTCAACTACGCTCTTGGTGAAAACTATGACATCACCTGGGTGGTCTACAACAACGAGGGCTACATGAATACCGGAGCCCAGAAGTCTGGCGCCACCCGTTACGGCTGCGACCGTTCCACCTCTCCCATCGGCCAAAAATATGGGGGCAAGACCACCTTGCATCGGCGGATCATTAGCCAGGCCATGGGGATTTCCCATGTGTATGCGGCCAAGCTCAGCATCGATAATCCCTTTTACGCCATTAGGATATTGAGGGAGGCTATCGCCTACAGTGGGCCTTCTGTGGTGGAGTTTTTCTCCGCCTGTCCTCAGGGTCACCAAACCCATGATTGGGCGGGACCCTTAATCTCAAGAATGATGGTGGAGGCGAGGAAATGGCAGGTGGCGGTGAGAAGGCCATTTCAGCGGTTGGACATTTCAGCCAATCCGGAACCCAAGTCCATTTATCCAAGTGAAGGGAAATCCTTCAAAAAGAAAATCAAAAGGGAGCCCGCCACCTTTTTCGATGTGGTCAGCATGCTGGGCCAGTACAACCGGCATATACAGGCCCATGAGGGAGAGGATATCCCCGAAATCGTCCTGGTTAATGAAACCGTGAGTCTCTATAGGTGGCTCAGAAATCAGTACCAGGCCGGGTATCGTGACACCATGCCTACCGAAGAGGAAGTGGAACGCATCGTGGCCGAGCATTACCGGTTCTAACGAACGCGGATTTGGGAACGCGGAATGCGGAACTGGGATGGTCCATTCCGCGTTCCCCGTTCCGGGTTCCCCGATCTGAATTCTACCTGCCTTTTTGCTTTCCCGGACCGCTCTTTTCTGCTATCTTTCGCCCGCGCTTGGCATCAATGAGTTTACCTGAAAGACAGATTTGTGCCCTTTTCCATGGCCCATAACTCCCGCCGCCGCACCGCAAGCAGCAGGCGAGAGACGGGGGGGCCGCGACGGGCGAGGGGACATCAGTTTGGGCAAAAATTAGCTTAATTGTGATACATTCGATTCTGATGCATATCCCAGCCCTGATCAAAGTTCTCTCCTGCTTCGGCCTTATGCTGGCGTTGAACCGGCTGCGGCTTCACCTTAGCCTCTGCCTCTTCATTGGGGCGTTAGCTGTGGGTTTTTGGATGGGTTTGTCCCCAGAACGTGTCCTGCGCAGCCTTGCGGCAAGTTTGTCCAGCCTCGAAACCCTGCAATTGGTGGCGATCATATGTCTTATCCTGGTGGTCAGCCAGCTGATGAAAATTTCCGGCCAACTGGACCGAGTTGTGAAAAAGTTTGTTGCGGTCGCACAGGACGCCTCCATAGTAAGTGTAGTCATGCCAGCCCTCATAGGGCTCTTACCCATGCCAGGCGGCGCTCTTTTTTCGGCTCCTATGGTAGAGACGGCTGTGGCCGGATGCTCTTTGTCACAGGATCGAAAAACGGCAGTCAACTACTGGTTTCGCCACATCTGGGAGTTCTGGTGGCCGCTCTATCCGGGGGTGGTTTTGGCCGTTGGGTTGCTGCAGGTGGAGATGTGGCGTTTCATCCTCATCCAGGCGCCGCTCACCTTGCTCTCTATCGCTGCTGGTAGTCTGTTTCTTCTGAGACCTATGCGTGAGATCCGAGGCAAAGGCAATTCCGCCGCTTTTCGTTTTCAGATGATCGGCCCCTTTTTGTGGGAAGCTATGCCGATTGTCGTGGTCGTTGCCTGTATTGTTCTCTTGGCCCTGTTGCGAAGCGTGCTTGCTTGGGCCGGAGTGAGCGTTAGGCTGCCGACTCCCTTGCCCCTGCTGCTGGGGCTGTCAGCATGTCTGATATGGGTAATGTGGGTCAACCGCCTCGGCTTCAGCCATTTTTGGGCAGCTCTGATTGATCGCAACACCCTTCCGATGGTGCTGCTCATTTTTGGGATCATGGCCTTCAAGGGCGCCCTAGTGGATAGCCAGGCGGTTTTGCAGATTCGCGAGGAAATGGTTCTATACAAAATTCCTTTTCTTGTTGTCATTATCGCAATGCCCCTTATTTCCGGTTTTATCACCGGCATCACCATCGGCTTTGTAGGCGCCACCTTTCCACTCATGGTGCCCTTGTTTGCTGGTCTCTCGCCGCTGGACTTTCTAGTTCATGCTTCTTTGGCCTATGTTTCAGGGTATGTGGGTATGATGTTGTCTCCGGTTCACATCTGTCTACTGGTAACCAGGGACTACTTCAATGCCAGCCTCACAGCCAGCTATCGTCTCATCTACAAGCCAGCGGTGACAGTGATGGCAGTTTGGATGGTTTTCCTTGGGTTTCTTCACCTCGTGTAATCTACCTCGAGTAATAGCGCAGAGCCCAGAGCGCCAGGGCGAGACGAGAGGTCGGGGAAAAGGACTTTAGATAAGGGGGTATTGGGTGATAGGTGATCGGTGATCGGTAATAGGTTAAAGGTGAGGGGGCAGCAAGGATATGCATATGACCCATGACCCATAACCCATAACCTAGTCGCTTGAAGCCTGCTGTTTCGGGAGAGCTAGGCTGGGCTAAGTGGTCCAATTCACAAATACGCTGGCATTCGGCCGCCAATGCATTCCGCCCAGCAGTGTTGCTCGTCGGTTAAATACTCCCGGTATTCGCCCTCCTCGGGCCTTGCTGGTCAGACGACTTGGCGTCCTCGATACGTCACCGTATTTATGAATTGGACCACTAAGGCTTGGTGTTGGTCCGTTCGTAGAGGGCTATTTGCTCTTGGAGGGACAACTTGCAGCTTGGTTTGGCGGTTGTTTCCCGGCAGACGTTGCAGCGGGAAGGTGAACACTCTTGACAGAAATGACAATCCGGACACTGATGCTTTTTCGGCCCTTTTTTACAGCGGGGCTCGTAAAAAAGGCCTTGAAAGTGTGTCAGACAATGGAATGTACTCTCCGACTGAGACAAGTTCTGCCTCCTCACCTGTGGCTAAAAGGGGCCCAGAAAAAATCCAACACAGCCTGGCATCCGACAACTAGTGTATCCTGAAGCTGAGGTGAGGGGCAACTCCAGCACGGCAAAAAAAAATTGATGGCTTCCCCCACAGTCTTAGGTGGATTGGGCCAAAGGGTTGAACCCACCCCACATATGTTGCCAAATGAGGTAGCATCAAGGTGGGGTAAAGAAATCGCTCGACCGGACTATCCGGGCCCACAGGACCCGGCTTTTCGCCCGGTACATGGCTTCGCCACCGCGATTTCAAATACACCCTAGAAGGCAGAGCCGCAAGAACGCTGGCCTGGCCAAAGGTTCAAAATTTCTGGAACGCCTGAAACGAGGTGACTCCACCTTGAGGGCGGGCCGTAATGCGCCGTCTACTTGCCAGCGGTTACAGTCCCTCCATGAGAGACTCTTCGGGCATTGCCCAGGTTGAGGGCAATAGCGCCACCCAAAATCAGGAATCCGCCCAAACAGAAACGGTAGGTCGCTGGTTCGCCTAGGATAAGAATACCGAGAGCTGAAGTGAAGACCACCTCAGCCGTCAGAAAAACACCTCCTTCCCAACTTTTGCAGTAGCGAAATCCTTGGTTCATCAGCAGTTGAGCCCCCAGGGCCGTAAAAACAATGCCGCCGAGCATGAGCCACTGCACCGGGGCGGTAGGAATCTGCGGATTGGCGGCAAAGGCAGGAAAAGAGATGAGGGTTCCCAGGAGGCAGAAGTACAGATAGATGACCACGGGCCCGTTTTTTTCGCGCAGCTTCTTGATGATGGCAACGGTGAGTCCGGCAAAAGCTCCGGCCAGGACGGCCATAGCCTGTCCGAGAAGTGCACCCCGGAGTCGAAAATCAAAAAGAATCGCCACGCCAACTAAGGCTGCCACCAGGCAGAGGATCTCTCGCCAGGTGATTGGCTCCTTGAAAAGCAAGGGTGAAAAAAAGGCTGCAAATGCCGGAAAAGAGAAAAACAGGACCAAGGCTGTGGAGATGGGGATTAGACGGATGGCGAAAACTAGAGCCAGAAAGGCGCAAGATCCGATAACCCCCCTTAATGCCAGCAGTTTTCTATTGTGGCCGAAAAATGGATTTCCGTTCCAACCGCAAATAGAGACGAGGATGGTCAGACCGCAGGCGAAGCGGTAGAAGGCGATATCCCAGACACGGAACGGTGGCCCCAAAAGCTTGATCAAGCCGTCGAGAACGGCAAAAAGGAAAGCTGCCGTCAGCATCAGGAGTGCTCCCACGAGCGAGGAGGAGTGCGGAGAAGGCCGGACTTTGGGGGTGGACTTTCCGTTCATGGACGGGGGACATCTGGTTTGTTGGATTTAAAATTTTCTCCCAGCACCGCACAAGAGAGGAAGCTGGTGGCGTCACTAATTTGGCAATCGTCCTTAATCTTGATGAATCCCCCTTGTTCCAAGTTTTGTAAGGAGTCTCGTAAAGTTTTCAACTCTACGCCAACGTCTTGGATGAGATCATTAACCGACAGACGGCATTCATCTCCCTGTTTTCGACAGTAAATAATGGCAAAAAGCACTTTTTCTACAGGGCTCAAGGTGCGGTCTTCGACAATGGCTTGGATAATTTCCATGCTGACTATCCCAATAGCTTCTGCGGCAGACGTCAAATAAGTGGTCATCTTAGCATGTATACTTCTTCCGTTAAACCCTTAAAGGCGAAGGCGATATCGCGTGATGTATTTCAGCGGTGCTTCTGGTATATTTTAGTGAAAATATCCGTAATACAAAGAAATTAGGTTATATAAATAGAAATACTTATATAAATTTAGTTTTTAGGTTAATTTATAAAATTTCATAGAATTTCAGCGATTGGAATATTCTTTGGCTTTTGATATAAAACCAAAAATTTACGCCGGGGTATCGTTAGAAAGATATCATGCCCGGGTTTTTTTGGGTAGAGAGTAAGACAAAGACATTGAACCTGGACATAGCCTAATAAGAGGAGGGACGGAAAATGCTCTGTCAAACGATCAAACAGGGTTCAGAATGCTTTTTCATGGGCAAACAAGGTTGCACTTTTAACGGCGGTATCTGTTATCCCGTCGTCGAATCCTGCCAAGGTTGCAGCAAGACGTTGACCTTAGAAAGAGGCGTCTACTGCCAATCCTGCCCCGAACCTGAAGCCAAATGGAAAAACGGCTCCTGCAATCTCGCCACCCACGTCACATCTGGCGCCGAGAAGGTGGTGAAGCTTAATCCCTTGAAGGCGTCCAAGCGCTCCCGTAGGTAATCCAGGGATAAAAAACAGGAACCAGCGCAACTGGTCTCACACTAGTAGGGAAATTAATGTGCCCAGGCTGGCCAGTACACGGCCTGTGATAGGGTGGTGTGCGGCCTTATGCGCGTGGTGCAAATCTAGGAGTACGCTGCAAAGTTCAACGTTTCAGGTTTCAAGTTTTGGAATTGAGTTTCAGATAGGCACTAAGTGGTCCAATTCATAAATACGGTGACGTATCGAGGACGTCAAGGGGTCTGACCAGCAAGGAGCGAGGAGGGCGAATACCGGGAGTATTTAACCGACGAGC
>WOR8_10004510_pt1 | contig 13506 bp, 7 predicted proteins | sample DeeMarSeWOR38_10_FD_19890 | JGI IMG/M metagenome (IMG submission 19890) | reverse complement strand
GGTCTTCTTCCATAGGGAGAGCGGCGGATTTTCGGTCATATAATTTATTCCTCAGCAATCATGGGCACTTTTTATATGTTCAAGTTTCGGTTTGATCATACCCGCGGCATTTGCCGGCAACCTGATCTGGAGCGTACACCCGGAAAATTCGCTTCCGTATGCGGGAATCAACCCGGACACTATGATTTCCTTATCTTTAATTCCCGTTCTTCAGTATATGCAAAATATACGAAACCAGGCACGAACAAAATGAATTTACGCCTGTACAGCTGGATATCACAGACGGTTTTTGATCTTAACCTGAGTAATTACAACCCCCTAATCCCTTTTCTAAGGGGAATTCAACTATCCGTTTGATGAGACCGGTTAGTCTCCTATTTGGTGGAATTTTACCCCTGCTCTGAATTGCGGCACGACAGGCAGACCGTTCCTGCCCGTTGATTTAATCTTTAATCTTTGATCTTTAATCCTAAACATCAGGCTCCGATCCCGGCCAGATAAAGCGCCAGACCGATCAGGCAGACGACGATGATTGCGGCAGCACCAAACCCGATGAGATCGGTCTTGTATCGTTCCCACGAAAAACGTTTACGCAGCGACAGCAGATCAACAATCAGCAATCCGTCATCGACATCGCTTCGGAAAAACCTATCCAATCTCGATTTCTTGATATTGATCTGTTTTGCCTTTGATTGACCCTCCAGTTTTATTTCCACATTGGCATCCCGCAGCCTTTGCTCCGCCCCCACCGGGGTGTCGAGCAGCATATAAAACTTCCTGAGTTGCTCCTCCGGTTCCGGTCGGGTAAACCGGCTGACCACATACATCACTACGATCCCGGCCGGAATATAGAGGGCAATCTGATCTTCGATCGGCCAGCCCAGGAAATTTCCCGTGTAAAGCGCCAGACCGGCCATCGTAAGCGCGCTGGTGATCGCTCCATACCGGTTCGCCTTTTTCCACACCACTCCGAACCAGAATGCGACACCCAGATAGGCGGTTACTTTCCACACCTCCAGCAGGCCGTGAACCACCGAGGAGAAGGCATAGGCAAAAAAGATACCTCCGATTACGATTACACCCGAAGTGATCCTTGCCACACGGAGGAGGTCTTTATCAGAAGCGGATGTCTTGATATAAGGCAGATAAATATTGCGCGTAAACAGCGCAGAGCCATGGACCATAAATGCATCACAAGTGGACATCACTGCGGCGATAAGCGAGGCGATCATCAAACCGACCAACCCGACCGGCAACAGGTTTTTTGCTGCCATGCCAAATGCCAGCTCCCGCTCCTCGAATCCGAGACCGGGGTATAAGAATGCCGCAAAAACGCCAATAAACGCCCAGCCCATTGTCGCCAGCCGTTTCAGGAACGTACCATAGGTCCAGCCGGACCGGCAGGCGATTTCCGTTTTACCGGCCCCGCCTATGGCCATATGATGGGGCTGCACCACGATGCCGACCAGTCCGTTGATCACGATCATCACAATAAAAAAGAGCGTAACCTCATGGGGAGCCACCAGGCTGAACATGTGTTCGGGCAGACCCCGGTGGATATTTTCAATCCCGCCGGCCGCCTGCAGGGCGAAGGGCAGCATCATAAAGGACAAAACCAGGATCAGGAATCCCTGGATCAGATCGGTGATCGCCGCCGCGATCAAGCCCCCGGCCAGGCCGTATATGACAAACAGTACGGTGGCGATAATGATTACCTCTTCCTCCGGCATCGCGCCACCGGTGAGACCTTCGATGGTTATGCCCGTCCCCTTTAGCATGATGCCGATGTCCATGCAGAAGAAGATCATACCCATGATAGTAAAGAGAACCGCTAACAAGGAACCGTAACGCTCCTTGAAAAAATCCGCCATGGTCACATATCTCAGCCGGCGGTATATGGGGGCTATGATCCAGAAAAAAGGGGTGGAGAACAACCAGACCCATTGATACCAGATGCCCGCCAGACCGTTCGTATAGGAGGCACCGGTAACACTCACGGGCTGGTCGGTGTGGGTCCCGACCCCGAAGGCCTGGGCGATCATCAGCAGTTTTCCGAACCGGCGGTTCCCCATAAAGAAATCACCGGAGGATTTTACTTTTTTATATGTCCAGACACCGATGATCAGGATAATCAGAAAATAGGCAACCAGAATGATCCAGTCGAGATAGGTGATTCCTAACAATTTTACCCCGCTTCGTTTATGCCGCTATTCAGTACTTCCTCAACCAAGTATATCTTGGTTTAATTTGGTGGAGCAATAATGGCAACCGTACCTGCGGCGGCCAGGCTTTTCAAAAATTGTTTACGGTTCATCCTGCTGTCTCCAAGCTTATAAGCTGTCCGGTCAGCCGGTCGTCAATCGTTTGAATACACCTTTTGAACCTGTCATCGAATCTCCTCCGCAGGCTTATCCGGCCGACCAGTATCTGCGGATAGCGAAGGCCGCCGACTTGGGCTCCCGCTGGCGGGTGAAGACCCCCTTTTTGTTCATGATAAACCGGCGGTGATTCTGGGCGGTCAGGAAGTCGGCAAAATTCCAGATATGTTCGCCGATCATAAAGGGCAGTGCGGCGATCGTCTCGAAATACACCTGCAGCAAAGCGGACTGGTATTCCTCGGTAAACATTTGCGGATAGGTTGCATGCGCTCCTTCCTGGGTGTCGGCGCCGAATTCGGTCAGCATTACCGGTTTGTGATATTTTTTATGGAGCGTCTCCAATTCCTTCCGCAGAAAGGTACCTGCCCTCCCCGGTTCTCCGGGAATCTCATACCAGCCCCAGTAGCGGTTTACCGAGATAAAGTCCGACAGGGCATAGACCGGATCGTCAAACTGCCATTTTGCGCATGCCGGAAGCGTGACCGGCCGTGCAGGGTCCAGTTTTTTTGTATGGCTGAAAATTTCCTGCCAGTATTGGCGGGCCTGCCCGGCGACCGCCTCCGGTTCGCCCCAGATCCCCGGTTCATTTGCCACGCTCCAGGCGATCACGCAGGGATGGTTCTGATCCCGCCGGATCATCTCGGTCAGGAGCTGTTTATGCTGATCGAGGGTCCGGTTCGATACGTACCTGAAATTCAGGCTCACCGCCGGCGCCTCGTCGATCACCAGAAATCCGAGCCGGTCGGCGAGTTGCAGGACTTCCTCGGCATAAGGATAGTGGGATGTGCGGAAGGAATTGGCCCCGATCCATTTGAGCAGTTGAAAATCCTTGACGATCAGCGGATAGGACAGTCCACGCCCGAGCACGGCAAAATCTTCATGCTTCCCGAAGCCTTTCAGGAACACCGGTTTGCCGTTCAGGAGCAGGCGATCACCATCGATGGTCACTTCGCGGATCCCGGTTTCAAGGTAGTATTCATCCATCAACTCATTTTTCTGATAGAGGGCGAGTTGCAGGGTATAGAGTGCCGGATCTTCAGGGCTCCAGAATTTGCAGTCGGGAATTTCCAGCACGACCCGAACCTGCGCCGTATCCATCCCTGTATGGGTCGAGAGGATGATCTGTTCCTGCTCCCTTAAGGTCAGCCGAAGTTCCCCCTGCACCGGATGCTCCGAACAGACCGCTGTGACATCCAGTAGACCCGATCCGCCCTTAATTCGGGTAACAATTTTCAATTGCTCCAGGCCGGTCACCGGTCTGGTGTACAGGCAGACCGGACGTGACAGCCCCCCGTAAGCAAAAAAGTCAAATACCGTCGGCGGATAGGTGAGTTCCCGCACCTTGCCGAACTCCAGAAAGTCCTGCTCAGCCAGCCCCTGCGGGATGCTGTCATGGTCCAGCATGTTGTCGTTACAGACGATCAGTTTGTTTTCCTTATCGGCTGTAACGATTCCGGTCACATCAAATTCAAATGGCAGGAATCCACCCTTGTGTTCCCCGAGATATTGACCATTAATCCACACACGGGCGTTAAAATCGGCCGCACCAAACCTGAGGATCATACGTTCCTGCCCGGTTACAGCCGGTGCAAAGAAATTCTTTTGATACCACACTTTACCGACATAATTCATCAGACCTGCTTCGGCCAGCTGTTCGTTCCAGCTTCCCGGTACACCCACTATCAGGCCTTCCGCAAAACCCCTGTTCCAGGCGCTCTTTTCACCAATATCATCGGGATCGGGCTTCAGGGTCCAGAAACCTGATAGATCGGTTACCCGGCGGCAGGTATTATTTTGGGGATATAACATTCTTTCATCCTTCAATGGATTTAACCACGCAGAAATATTCGGGTATATCTTTCACATAGTTCCTGACTGATACCCTTAACATGAAGTCATTCCGACCAGCGCACGACTTTTTTGGCGACCTCAAGAATATCTTCGTCCATCTCTGCTTCTCTATGCCAGTATATGGCATTCTGATATGCCTCCATGGCTCTCTGCCTGTCTCCTGAACGTTCGTAAAGTCTGCCCAGATTGATATAAAGATCCGGATCGGAAGCAACGACGGCCAATGCTTTCTCCATCTCATGTATGGCCAGGTCCGGTTTACCCATATCCGTATAAATATCCGACATGGTTTCATTGGGATCGGAACTGTCGGGCTCAATTCCGAGCCACTTATTGGTCCAGAACAGAGCATCCTCATACTTTTTCTGCTTGCGGTAAACATCGATAAGTATTTCGTAGGAATCCGGATAATTCGGTTTCTTACTGATACCCCTCCGGGCAAATTCCATGGCCGCATCCAGATTTCCCATCTCATAATAACATTCAGCTGCCCCTGCCAGTGCTTCAATACAGGTCGTATCGGTATCATATGCTCTGAGAAAAAGTGCCAGAGCATCTGAATAGCGTTCCTTATCCAGAAGTTTGTCTCCTTCTTTATAAAGTCTCGTTGTTTCAAGAGGATCTGTAATATCTTCAAAGAATACAAGCTTCTGTTGATAAGCTACAACCGATTTTGGATTTTCCTTGTCAAGGACCAATTCATCAATCACTTTGTCATCGATGCTATAGGCCTGCAAGTGTAATTTCGATCCGTCAATACCAATTCGGGTGAATCCAAAAACCCGCTCGGCATATGCGGTCCATTCCCGGCTGCCGATGTAGCGCATGGAAGTGCCCCCGTTCCCGGCAACGATATAGGTGATCGGCTTTTTTCCCTTCCGGGTCATGATCGGATACGACCGCTCGTAGTTGTGATCATGACCTCCGAAAACCATATCCACACCATTCTTTTCAAAAATCGGATGGACCAGATTTTTGAGTCTGATCCTGCTTGTCCGGTAATAGTTACCCCCGGCTGTGAAGGGTGGATAGTGAAAACTAATAAATTTCCACTCTGCGTCGGTGTTTTCAAGATCCCTGATCAACCAGTCAATTTGTTCGCTTCCGGCGGTCAGTTCATCCTCATCTGAATCGAGGATGATAAAATGAGCGTTCCCATAATCAAAGGAATACCAGGCTTCATTCCCGGGCAGTGAAAAAAAATCGAAATAATATCTGGCATGCCGCTCATGATTGCCCAGAACCGGGTAAATCGGAACCGAATGCATCAGGTTTCTTGTCGGATTGAAAAAGAGTAGCTCCCACTGCTTATAAATCGTACCATCATCCACAAGATCTCCGTTGTGAATGACAAAATCAGGTTTTTTAGACAGGATCAGGTCGGCATTTTTCTCATGCACATGGGGACCATTTTTGTTATCACCGTAAAAAATGAATGAGAATGGAGTTTCCTTACGCACCGAAGTCTTAAAGCTGAAGATCTCACTTTTCACACCACCGGAAACAGCCTGATAATAATAGGTCGTCTCTGTTTCCAGACCAGTCAGGGTTATTTCATGAAGCGAATTTGTGTCGCTTTCCGTGAATGCCATACCCAGGTCCGGTGTTTTTCCGAATTCAATCTTCCCCGCAGAAGGCTTTTTCGACTCCCAGAGAATGGTGATCCCATCGGGCCGGATATTCTGCAGATAAGGACCTTTTAAAAAGGTATCAGCATCCGGTGGTTGCTGACAGGCAGCCCATACGATGAAAGGAAGAACTAAAAGAATCGTCTTGAAACGGGTGGATGATAATCTGCTGCTTAAAGACATCATTTTACCTCTCTTTGGTTCCAGTCAATACATATCTTCAGAAATATCTATGCCGGCAGTCTCCTTGAAGAATCCCGGTCGAGATACAAAACAGCCTGTATATGGCGGCGCAGAATCGAGGCCGGGCAGGATGTATCGATCGGGCCATGCAGGGTGCGGAAGACCGCATCCGCTTTTGTTGGTCCCGGAACAACGACAAATAAAAATGTTGCCGCCATGAATACCGGTATCGTAATGGTAACAGCTTCCGACGGAACATCTTCAAGGGTTTTAAAACAGCCGTCATTGACCTGCTGCTGCCGGCAGGCTCTGTCAAGAGAAACGATTTTAACATTGACTGGATCATTAAAATCGGCCACCGGCGGATCGTTGAAGGCAATATGGCCATTTTCACCGATCCCCAGGCAGATGATATCGATCGGCGCTTCAGCGATCAGTCCCGCATAACGACGACACTCCATCTCCGGATCAGCCGCCTCCGGATCGATAAAATGTACCGTCTTAATAGGAACACGATCGAACAGATATTTCCTGAGGAAATTGCCAAATCCCTGCGGTGCATTTTTTGACAGTCCGATATATTCATCCATATGGAATGCCGTTATCGCTGCCCAGTCTAAATCAATGTGATTTGACAGATTTTCAAGCAATTCCACCTGGGATGGTGCTGCAGCAAAAATTATCCGCAGTTCGTTTTTACTGTTCAGCATTTCTCTGATTTTATGTCCCACCGCCGATGCCGCTGCTACCCCCAAATCCGTGCGGGAACCATATACGTTTGCGTTCAGCCGGTCCACCTTGTATTTTTTGATCGCTTGCATATTTGACCGTTACCTTCCCTTACTATTCAAAAATTCCCGTCCTCCGCTACACAAAATCTTTTATCTTAATCTTTCATCTTTAATCTTTCATCTTTAATCTTCAAACACCAGCTGATAAACCACCTGTTGGGCATCTCCCTTCGCCGGTATTACCCGAACGGAAAGAGGATAGCATTTCAGCGACGGAAAAGGCCATTTATACCTGTCGGCATCCTCTCCCAGCGTCAGAGAGGCATCCCCTGCAATGATTCTGAATATCAATTTCCTCCCCGCAACGGTGATTCGCGCTTCGCCCGGGCCGGTCTGACTGAAAGCCATGTCATCCCAGAAAACAATCGGTTCAGTGATGGTTACCGCCGGTTTTCGGGTGTGATAGCGGAGGGTAACTATCTTTTCGATCATGTTTTTCCGGAAGTGATACCGCCACATATACGCCACACCGCCGGGGTGTTGCCGCTCGTCTTTTAAATATCCCGATGTACTCACTACCGGTTCCGAAGCAGTTTCATTTTCGATCTGAAGCAGACCATCGAATTCGTATAAATTTGTGAAATAACCGCGGGTATCCGTAAACTCAATTCGCGGTGTAAGCGGCAGAACCTCGCCGGTTTCCGGAAAACTCATCGGTTCCCAGCGCCGGTAAATGGTCTGACTGGAAGTCTGGATAAATCCCAGATCCTCCAGCCATAAGTTCGAGATGGAGCCCCCTGCCGGCCGGTGCATATATTTGCTGTTGGGGCCGTTTTTTATATCGCGGTAGCGGTAGGCGGTCACGGTGGCCATATACTTTTCTGAGCGAATTAAAACCACATCAACGGTTTTGAAATGACGCACCCACCCGGGGATTTCAGAAGGCAGAGGTTCCATTGTCACTTCCAGATCCGGGGCATATTTCAGGGTCATCGCCAGATTTTTGGCCCGGACAAAAGTAGGATAATTGCAGGGCGCCTTATCATAGATCTCCCAGTATTGAGGGCCGTATCCGACAACTCCGTTTTTCATCATATCGCGCAGATAGAACAGGTTTTTTAGCGCTGCGGTGCCATACCGGGGATCTTCATTCGCAAAAAGGCCGAACAGGATCTGGCAGCCATCGGCGGTCATACTGCCGTATGTGGTCCATTTATTGGAACGGATTCCCCAGGAGCCGTCGATCGATCCGTTGGGATAGACGAACGGAAGGTGATTGGCCAGAGATCTTTTAACACGGTTTTCGACCAGAGTATCACCGGAAATTTTTGCATATAGACCTAGACCCCACAAACTCATATCGATTTCATACCCGATGTCAGCACCGTATTTTGAACCGTTAACACGCCCCCCTTCCCCTTCGATAAATCCTTCCTCATTCATCATAGCTACTACCTGTCTGGATAAAATTTTTGCCTTGTCGCGATAGACGGCGTCGGGGTGAATTTTGTCCGCCATCAGCAGGGAGACGGTGGTCGTGGCGCAATAGTTTATACTGGCAAAACTGTGATCCATGACCTTTACCAGGTAATCCGCCGCAGATCGAATCGCGTTTTTCCACCGGATCTGATCAGCTGCGTTCAGCCGGGATACCAGTATGGGATACGCGCCCGCCATCATGAGCAGCTGATCGGTGGTCGTGCCGGTCCACTCCTCCGGGGTCTCCTTCCAGGAGCCGTCCGGCTGCTGCTGCCGGATCAGCCAGTTGCCGAGGTCAATCGCTGACTCTGCAAATTTCTGATTACCGGAGATCTCATACCAGACAGCAAATGGAAATACCGCCTCGGCCGCCCGGGTATGAAGTATTTCGCATCTCTGGCATCGCAATGCTCCGTATTCAGGATCCGTTCTATCATCTATACGTAAGTGATTCAGTGCTGTGACCATTTGATCAAGTGATTCATGGACTTCCTTCGACAGATCATATTTAACCGGTCTGCCACAGGAAATAATTGGAAGACTAAGAATAATTAGTGTTAATATCCGAAGGTTTCTTACTGGATGTTCCATTCTGTCCAAATGGAATTATTTATCTTTGTTATCTCTCTGATCTCAGCATCAGGATCGACAATAATCTTCAATGCTTTATGCTTCAGAAAAGGCTCTTTAAAACTAAATTCCAGATTATATGTTTTTGGTTTCAGATCCAGTGGGGCAGGAATTTCAGAAACCGTTTGCTCTCCGATTGTCTGCAGTTCATCTTCTGAGCCCCACAATAATCTGACTTTTATATTTTGGGCTTTGATCGTACCAATGTTATGAATTGTGATTCTGAGTTTTATTTCTGTTTCAAGATCACCCGAAAACCAGGCAATATCAGATTTGGTCAAGGCAAGGTCCGCAATTGGCCCGGAAAGAGATTGTTTGGGCGAACCGATCTTCCTGAATTCAATAATCTGTGTTCGATGCGGAGGAAGATTTATATTGGATCTTGAGGCCGGTCCCTCTATTTCAATTTCATTACGCAGATCGACCTGATCGATCTTCATGTCCTCATCCAGATCGGGGCCCTGTGTCAATAAATATCTGCCGGGCTTTAAGTTTAGAAAGGATACCGCCCCGGCTGTAATCTGATCACTCAGATTATAAGCCATAATCCGAACATAATCGGCACGGGAATCCAATACTACCGCGGCATAATCCGGACCCATATGATACCAGCAGACATCACTGAACGGATAGAAAGCATTCAGCAGTGCTTTACCGGTATACAGGGCCTCCAGATGCCTTGCACCGCAATCTGGCCCTTGACGCATTGCCTTCAGCTCCACGCGATCGGTGTAGTATGCCTCTGTTGTGATTAATTCCGGATTCATTTTTATTCCATTTTGAAGGGTGATACTTCCTTCAACAAGATATTTTACGTTACCTGTAAGCCGGAACTGAAGATAATCCGAGCCGATCTCTGCGATCAGAGGATCATATGCCGTCTTTCCTGTCAGGAGTCGCCATTGTTCAACGACATCGGCAAAACCATGTGATTTAATATATATCCCGGCAACCCAAGCTTCGCTGCCGGGCGCCGCATCATTTAGATTTTGCCCCAAGTATTTTTTACATAGTTTCAGGGCCAGTTCGATCGGTTGCAGATACCTTTCATCGCCGAACAGCTGATAAAGGCTCAAAAAATGTTGCATCATATCGTAACCGCCATGAAAATCATAATACCGCCAGTAGAGGCCTGGCAGGTACCAGTTGTCAGAATGCCCCCCGATCCGGTCATCATGGAACCGTACTGCTGGCGGTACCACCCCATGCGGCTTGCCATTGTCGGTGCGCAGGCAATCTTCAAGCCAGGCATCTCCCCATTCCCTCAAAAACCGCGTGACAACCGGATGGCGGTTATACCAGGCGAGCCAGCGTGCTGCTTTTACGGTCCGGGTATTCATCGGGACATCGCAATCTTTTGGCGGAGTCGTATCCACTTCGGTGGCTGAATACCAGCCGGATCTGAAATGCCGGTGTCCTTTTTCATTGACGCCGGTCCACAACCCATACAATCCCTGCATACTTTCCATACAGCGCTCCACATAGACCGGATTGCCGTAATCAAGTCCGATCATCATAGGTTGCGTATCGGCCACTGGTTCGGCTGCATGTTCAACATCCAGAATTTTTTTAGAGAAGCCATTCTCAATCCAGCCACTGTGCCAGATCCCGTCAACCAGTCGCCGTAGGCCCAGGAGGGCCGTGATGTCATCGGCAGCCATTCTGGCAATCGGCCACCAGCGCAGCATTTCCACATCATCATCGTATTTGCCGCCGAACTCGCCATTTTCCGCCTGGCGATGGTTGACCCAGTAGTTGATAATCCCGATCAGGTCCTTAAGTGCCTGGCTGGTGTGCACTGCCCACGACGGAGACAATCTTTCTTCCGAAAGCCCGCCGGATGAATCTTCACGTTGTTTTCCCATATACAACCTGAGCAGTTCGTGATCCGGATAGTATTGATAGACAATGTTAAAGCAGCTGTCCGCTTTGCTCAGCTGCCAACCTGCATGCTGCTCGACCCATCCCCAGAAACACGCTTTGCCGAGATACCAGACGGCCTGATTATAAAGCATATGTTCGTGCACCTGCATTATTTCCTGAAGTGCAAATCCGGTAAGGTCAAGCCGGTCAAATATTCCCCGTCGTGTATATTTTTTGGCCCAGTCCCAGCCGGCCATTTTAAAATACATATCCGCTGCCGTATATAACCGGATGAGTTTGAGGTTGAGGTAACCCTCAGCTGTCGGATTGATTTGAAGGTCTTCCTGAAATAACCTTCCGGCCCATTCGATCAGGGGACGGGGATCGGCGATTTCCAGCCTGCCTGCCAGTGCCAGCAGAAGATGGGCTTTGATAAGTCGGTATTTTTCTTCCGGTAATGCATAAATGGTTTTCTCTGCTTCGGTGATCCGGCCGGCATTGATCTGACGTAAGGCCAGTTCTAGGTTCGGGGCTTCCGTATTTCCAACCACGATAACTTTGCCATCCACCAGGCGCAGCGGACCCAGCTGATCAGATAATAGTGATAAACCACACAGTGTTGAATTCTGGCCAGTGGATTCGACACGCAAGATCATGACATCACGCTCAATTACGACGGGGCGCATCAGTGTCCAGTATGCCGGCGGTGCTTCACCTTCTGCATTCGTGTGAAATGGTGTAAGCAGGTCAGCTATGGATGAGTCATTTACGGTGATCTCTCCCCGCCACATCCCTTTCTGACCCGCGTTCATAAGAAGTTCGATCCAATACCTTCCGGCGGGAAGATCAACCCGGAATTCAATTGCCTGTTTTGCCTGAACACCGTCATACAATCGCCGGTCGATTTTTGAATATGAAGAATCTTCTGAAAAAGAGGACAAGCCCCGGGAAATAAATCCGTAGCCAATCCCTTCATCATACATCATTTGCGGGGATACGGTTTTGGTCGGAAAAATATCCTCAATCCTTTGTGTTCCGAAATTGAATTCGAAAATCAAATTCGCAGTCAGGATATCCGATGGTCCGGGCCATATCCAAAACAGATATAAAAAAAAAGTAAAATAATAGGTAGTTTTCAAATTTTCCCTTTACACAGCTTTCCCATCACAGTATTGAATAAGTCGTTCTGACCAGATAAGGTTCAAATTCGGTTTGATGATTACCGTGGCGGGAACTACGAAAAGGGTTCACCGGTAACTTGGTGAACCCCGCAGAACATTATTTCAGAAGAAGCATCCTTCCGATGCCGATATAATTGTCCGATCCGGTATTTGCATTGATCTTGTACATATACATACCGGTTGCCAGCTGCGCTGCATTCAGGTTAATTACCTGGGCATTACCGGCATTCATTTTTTTAGGTTGGGTGGATAATACCTTACGACCAAGATTATCATATACCGTAATGGTGACGATGGCTGGTTTATCCAAATCGAACCGAATATTCGTCGATGGATTAAACGGATTAGGATAATTGCCGAGCAGACGGAAAGCCTTTGGCATGCGGGTCGTCTGATAATTTTCCACTGAAGTCGCCATGCCAAACCAGTTCAGGTCCCCGAGCGGGCGCCCTGCCATAGCACCGGTGTACGATGCCGTTCCTGTCGGATAGGCCAGATCGAACGTCACGGTTCCATAACCGGGCTGGCCGTATTCGCCGGCCGTGCCGGGATCCATGGGCGGAACTTCGGTTGCGCCGGCCCAGATTGCCGTCACCACATCCGCCGGTGCTGCCGGCCCGAGTGTGAAGGTGATCGCTTCATTCAGATTCGTGGCACCCATCCCGGATTCGTCAATAAAGGCCTGAGCTGTCGGGCTGAATAATTCAGCCGCGTCGACCGTATCCGGATATGCGGCAACGATGGCCGGATCAAGATAGAAGTTGTTATAACTGATGTTTACCGACTGCGTGTACCCTGCATTGATCAGGTCGGTGTTCTTGAGGGAATCGACCTCCAGCCAGTAATTGGGTCCAGTATCGTTTTCACCGTTTCCGAAAAAAGCGCCGTTGATCACCATATTATTGGTGAACTGGGCATCGGCGACCTCGCCGAATGTCAGCATCCACTGACCGATATTGATAAAGGTATTGTGGTCGAACTTGGCCAGTTTGATCCAGCCGCCGTCATCGCGCAGCACACGGCTGGTGATATTGTAGAACGTACAATGTTCCACCACAATGGTATCGATATTATTCCCGCGATCGTCAAATCCCCGGCCGTTGTTGGGATCCGAGGTTGTACCGATATTGCTGACAATTGAGTTTCTCAAAAATACCTTTACGCCTTTTGTGTCAAACCGGAATGCCGACTGATCGTCGTAATCGAGGTGACAGTCATCGATATCGATCGTTATATCATCGGCGTTGATGCGTATCAGGCGACCGGGCAATCCACCCTTATCATCTTTTCCGCTGATATACAGACCTTTCAGGGTCAGATCGCCAGCGGGACGGAAAGGCCGGCTTGATTCACCACCCGTAGCCACACCGGGAACCAGTTTCGGCCGGTCCCCTTCCTCATCGTTGGCAATGATCGTCAGATGATATCCATTGTTTTGGATACTTCCGTCCAGGACGTAATATTTGTCGGTACCCCTCTCGAGCCGGTATACCGTGTTGCTGTCGACCCGGGCACCTCCGGCGGTGGTATCCCCATCAATTACTTTATTAAGAATACCGAACTCGGTCGGGGCCACATCAAC
>WOR8_10009472_pt1 | contig 13507 bp, 9 predicted proteins | sample DeeMarSeWOR38_10_FD_19890 | JGI IMG/M metagenome (IMG submission 19890) | reverse complement strand
GATCGTCCAGCGTGCCGATCTTTCGCAGCCGGTCATCGATGTAGCGCTTGATGCCGGTTCCCGAGACCGCCTCGATCCTCCGGATTCCGCTTGCGATGCTGGATTCCGAGACGATCTTGAACAACCCTATGTCTCTTGTATTTGCGACGTGCGTGCCGCCGCACAGTTCCACGGAGAATCGGGGGTCGATCTCCACGATCCGGACGCGGTCGCCATACTTGTCTCCGAAGAACATCTTCACATTGGGGTACCGCCGCTTCGCTTCCTCGACCGACAGCCAATCGACGGGGTCGTTGAGGGCGACGACGTCGATCGCCTCGGAGATCTTCTCGTTGACGATCTCCTCGATGGCTCGTATCTGGTCCGGGCCGATCTTCTCGAAGTGATTGAAATCGAACCGGAGCCGGTCCGGCGCCACGAGCGAGCCCTGCTGTTGGAGGTGGGTGCCCAGGACCCTCCGGAGGGCTTCGTGGACGATATGGGTGGCCGAATGATTCCGCTCGATGTCGTGGCGACGATCGCTGTCGACGCGTGCGCTGACCTCTTTTCCTCCGAGCTCTGCCGGCGACCCGTTGAGGATCCGCACTTCATGGATGATTTTCTTCTCCTGCCGGTACGAGCTCACCACCGTGGCGAGGAAGTTCTCTCCGGTGATGACGCCGGTGTCGTCGACTTGGCCGCCGGATTCGACGTAGAACGGGGTCCGGTCCAGCGAGATCAGACTCTCGTTGATGACCCGGTGGACTCTGGTCCGCGTTTCCAGCTCCTCGTAGCCGACAAAGGTGGAATCCTCCAGGTCGGGAATCACGCGGAGGATGTCACTGCGGCTGAAGGCCTGGATGGCCTTGCTGGATTCACGCGCGCGCTGACGCTGGTCTTCCATGAGTTCGGTGAATTCACCCACGTCGACCCGCAGCCCTCGCTCTTCAGCCATGAGCTGGGTCAGGTCGAGCGGAAAGCCATAGGTATCGTAGAGGCGGAATGCATCGCTGCCCGGGAAGACCCTCGAATGGCCGATCCTCTCCACGGCTGATTCGAAGATCTGGATGCCCCGGTCCAGCGTTTCGTTGAAGCTCTCCTCTTCAGCCCTGATCACCCGTTCAACATGTTCCAGGCTCCGGGAGATCTCCGGGAAGACGCCTCCCATCGACGCCGCGACTGAGGAGGCGAGCCCATGGAGAAACGGATCATGCAGCCCGAGGTTTCGGCCGAACCTGGAGGCCCGTCGCAGTATGCGCCGCAGGACATAGCCGCGCCCGTCGTTTCCCGGCAGGGCGCCGTCGGCAATTGCGAAGGTGAGCATCCTGATATGGTCAGCGATGACCCGCATGGCGGTCTGATCGGTTTCACCCCGATACGGTCTACCGGTTGCCTCCTCGATGGCGCGAAGGATCGGGGTGAAGACATCCGTATCGTAGTTTGATGTCTTCCCCTGCAGGATAGCGCAGAGTCTTTCAAACCCCATCCCGGTATCGACATGTTTGGCGGGCAGATCCTCGAGGGTTGACTCGTCGATGCGATTGTGTTGAATGAAGACCAGATTCCAGATCTCCATGACACGCGGGTCGCCAGCATTGATGAGGGCTCCACCCGATGCGTCCGGGGTCAGGTCAATGTGGATTTCCGAACAGGGGCCGCACGGTCCGGTCTCGCCCATCTCCCAGAAGTTGTCCTTTTTCCCGAAGCGGAGGACATGGTCGGACCGGATATCGGTCTCCTCCTCCCAGAGGCGCGCCGCCTCGTCATCGGCTTCGAACACCGTGGCGTAGAGTCTCTCCTTCTTCAATCCCCAGACGCCTGTGAGCAGCTCCCAGGCCCAGCCGATCGCTTCCTTCTTGTAGTAGTCACCAAAAGACCAGTTGCCGAGCATTTCGAAGAAGGTGTGGTGGTAGGTGTCCCGCCCCACCTCTTCCAGGTCATTGTGCTTCCCGCTTACCCGGATGCATTTCTGTGTGTCAGCCGCACGGCTATACTCGCGCGTCCCGCTCCCCAGGAAGACGTCCTTGAACTGGTTCATCCCGGCGTTGGTGAACAGGAGTGTGGGATCGCCGTGAGGAATGACCGGGGCACTGGGGACGATCCGGTGACCGCGCTGCTCGAAGAAATCCAGGAAGCCCTGTCGGATGTCGGCCGAGGGTGTCATACTTCGATCTGTGTCATCAGTTCGATTTCCTGCAGGATGCCGCTTACCTCCATGCATCGAGACAGCTCACCCGTATAGACGACCGCTTTTCCGTTGTTGTGCACCTCCCAGGTCAGCGCTTGAGCCTTCTCCCTGGTACAGCGGAGCGCCTTTATGAGCTGCCCCGTCACCTCTTCGAACGTGTGAACGTCGTCGTTGAAGAGAATGACCTTTGCGGGATCTTGCGTGCTGGTCTGTTCTTCGAGGTCCTGTTGTTCGGCAGGAAGCGTGGACATGCTGAAAGGCCGATCGGTATTCTCCAAAACATTAATAAAACTACCAAAAACGACCTAATGTTGCAACAAACAGACTTGCGGCGGTTTTGGGCCTTGTGTATATTAGCTCCTGAATTGAACCGGTCGAACCCATCAGAAGGGTGATCCCCATGCTCTACGACTATGATCTCATCGAGGGAGTCTATTTGCGCGCTCCCGGGAGGGTGCGGGCGGCAAGGAGGCTGGTCGGGCGGCCTCTCACATTGACAGAGAAGATACTCTATGCGCACTACTGGAGACCTCCCCGGGAACTGGCGGCACGTGGCGAGTCCTATGTGGAGTTCGCCCCCGACAGGGTGGCCATGCAGGACGCGACGGCTCAGATGGCTCTCCTGCAGTTCATGTCCGCGGGCATCCCAAAGGTGGCGGTCCCTTCCACCGTCCACTGTGACCATCTCATCCGGGCGGAGGTCGGGGCCCAAGACGATCTCCTCCAGGCGTTCAGCGACAATCGGGAGGTCTACGATTTCCTTGCGTCGGTTTCGGCAAAGCACGGCATCGGCTTCTGGAAACCCGGATCGGGCATCATTCACCAGGTCGTGCTGGAGAACTACGCCTTTCCCGGGGGCATGATGATCGGGACCGACTCACACACGCCCAACGCCGGAGGGCTGGGGATGGTGGCAATCGGCGTCGGGGGAGCAGATGCCGTCGACGTGATGTCGGGGATGCCGTGGGAGGTGAAGTTCCCCCGGGTGATCGGGATACACCTGAAGGGTTCCCTGAGCGGATGGACATCTCCGAAAGACGTGATCCTGAAGGTGGCAGGGATGCTTACCGTCAAAGGGGGGACAGGATGCATACTGGAGTACTTCGGCGAGGGAGTCGCCTCGATATCGGCTACCGGGAAGGGTACGATCTGCAACATGGGGGCGGAGGTGGGCGCAACAACATCGGTCTTTCCGTACGACCTGTCAATGGCACGATACCTCTCGATGACCGGAAGGGAGAAGGTTGCCCGGCTCGCCGACGGGGTTCAGGAATTTCTGCGGGCCGATGCCGAGGTGGTGGGTGATCCGGAGCGATACTACGACAGGGTGATCGAGATCGATCTCACCGAGCTGGAGCCGATGATCAATGGACCCTTCTCTCCCGACCGGGCCTGGAAGCTCTCCGAGTTTGCACGGGCCGTCAGGGAGAACGACTACCCCGAGGAGCTCCGCGTGGGGCTTATCGGGAGTTGCACCAATTCGAGCTACGAGGATATTGAGCGTGCTGCGAGCGTGGCGCGTCAGGCTCTGGAGAAGGGCCTGAAGATGAAGTCGGAGTTCACCATTACGCCGGGCTCGGAGCAGGTCCGGGCAACCATTGAACGGGACGGGCAGCTCCGGACGCTGACGGAGGTCGGAGGTCTGGTTCTCGCGAATGCCTGCGGACCCTGCATCGGGCAGTGGAAACGTCATGATGTCCAGAAGGGGGACAGGAATTCCATCATCACCTCCTTCAATCGGAACTTCGCCGGACGGAATGACGCCAACCCGGACACGCATGCGTTTGTCGCGAGTCCGGAGATCGTGACCGCCCTGGCGCTCTCGGGGCGGCTGACGTTCAATCCCGTCACCGATCCCCTGATCAACGAGCGTGGAGAGGCGGTCCAGCTGCATCCGCCATACGGCGCGGAACTGCCGCCGGCAGGATTTACATCGGGCGAGAGCGGCTACGTGGCTCCAGCGGAGGACGGATCCGCCATCGAAGTGACAGTGCAACCCGAGAGCGAACGTCTCCAGCTGCTCAGCCCGTTCCCCCCGTGGGACGGGAAGGACCTCCACGACCTTCCTGTACTTCTCAAGGCAAAGGGGAAGTGTACGACGGATCACATATCGCCTGCGGGGAAGTGGCTGAAGTACCGCGGTCACCTGGACAATATTTCTCGGAATCTCTTCAGCGGCGCGGTGAACGCCTTCACGGGCGAGACAGGGATCGGCAGGGTCGAAGAGACGGGTGAGGGCAAAGAGTTCTCTCAGATTGCGCGTGAGTACAAAGCAGGTGGAATGGGCTGGGTTGTCGTTGGAGACGAGAACTACGGTGAGGGCTCGAGCCGGGAACATGCGGCAATGGAGCCTCGCTGGCTGGGTGGCAGGGTCATTATCACCAAGAGCTTCGCCCGCATCCACGAAACGAACCTGAAGAAACAGGGGATGCTTCCCTTGACCTTTGCTGATCCGTCTGACTATGAGAAGATACGGGAGGGGGACAGGGTCTCCATCACGGGTCTGGAGGGGTTTGCCCCCGGGATTCCGCTGAGAATGGTGATACAGCATGCGGACGGAACCCGGGAAGAGTCTCTGCTGAATCACTCTTTCAACGAAAACCAGATCGGATGGTTCAGGGCGGGGAGCGCGCTCAACCTCATCGCGGCCGGATCGGGCAGGAAGATGGGGGTTCGGCCGAAGAAGGCGCCGGGCGCAAGGAGGGAGACCGGAGAAGCTGCACAGAGGGAGAAGAGGCCTGTCAAGAAGGCGGCAAAGAGGCCGGTGAAGAAGGTAGCGGGAAAGCCTGTCAAGAAGGTGGCGACGAGGCCGGTGAAGAAGAGAGCAAGGTAGCAGGCTGTACGATTCTGGGCCGGATGTGGAACCTTCGCCACCATGGCAGGGTTCTTAGGCTTGGAGGCTGTTCATTTCCATAATCTTCCGAGAAAGGGGAAAGGGGATGCGCTACGATCCGGTCATGATCCAGCCGTTTCGGGATGAGTTGACTCGCATCGGTTTCAGGGAGTTGCGGAATGTCGAGGATGTAGAGCGAACACTGTTCAACGAGGAGGGGACCAACCTTCTGGTCATTAATTCTGTCTGTGGTTGCGCGGCCGGAAAAGCCCGACCAGGTATTGCCTCGGCGCTGAAGAAGTCGCCTGTGAGACCCCAATCCCTGACGACGGTCTTTGCAGGTGCCGATCTGGAGGCAACCGCACGGGTGCGGGAGCATCTGGCAACTCTTCCTCCTTCCTCGCCATCCATAGCGCTGTTCAGAGGGAGCCGGCTCCTCCATTTCGTTCCGCGGTATCAGATCGAAACCCGGGATGCCGCCCAGATATCAGAGCATCTGATGGAGGTTTTTCGGGAGCACTGTTCCTCAGGCGTCGAGTCCGAGAGCGGCACCTGAGATCCTCCGGCAGTTCAGGAGCGTAGAGAAACGCCCCGTCGCGGTACGGCGGGGCGTTTCTCTGCAACGGCGAGAAGCGGGCGCGGTGGCCGGCCTTCTACTCGTACTTCACAGAACATCCGTACGGCCTGCTCGTCTTCACGGGGACCGGCTCTCCGGCCATGGCCGCGTCCAGTGTGGTGCTCACGTAGTTTGTGGCTCCGGCGATATCATCGGTATCCGTTGAGCGTTTGTCGTCAATCCCTCCCGCATAGATCAGGATTCCGTCGGGATCAATGATGAAGATGTGTGGTGTGGTTTTTGCCCCGTAGGTCTTCCCCACCGTTCCCTCCGGATCTACAAGATAGGCTGTGGGGACCGACTCCTCTTCTGCGATCCGTTCCTTCAGCTCATCTCCCTCGAAGAAACCCTGTTTGCCGGGGGCCGAAGAGCAGATCGAAAGCCAGATGACATCCTTGCCTCGATAGGTCTTCTGGAGCCTCTGCATGTTCCCGCTGTCGTAGTGCTTTCGGACGAAGGGGCAATCGAAGTTGACCCACTCCAGGACCAGGTACTTTCCCTGGTAGTCAGAGAGGGAATGCGAGTTGCCCTCCGAATCCTCCAGCGTGAAATCGGGGGCCGGGTCATCGACCGTAGCTTTGCCTCCCGCCACCAGGTGCAGCGTTGAGGCGAACAGGAGTAGTGCGGGTGCGCCGAGTGAGAGCAGAGCGTTCATAAGAAGATTCTCCTTTCCTGGTGACAATCAGAGGTGATGAGTCTGATCTGGGATATCCGGCCCGCCGAAGAGAAATCTTCGCTGGTATCCTGGAGACTACATGTGTCTGACGATAGCGTCACCGAACTCGGAACACTTCACCTTTGTAGCTCCCTCCATCAGGCGCGCGAAGTCGTACGTGACGGTCTTGGAGGCGATGGCCTTCTTTATCCCGGAGATGATGAGATCGGCGACCTCGTTCCAGCCCAGGTACCGAAACATCAGCTCGCCGCTCAGGATGACCGAGCCCGGGTTCACCATGTCCTTGCCTGCGTACTTCGGGGCCGTGCCGTGGGTGGCCTCGAAGACGGCGTACCCGCTCTCGAAGTTGATGTTCCCTCCCGGGGCGATGCCGATTCCGCCCACCTGTGCGGCGAGGGCGTCCGAAATGTAGTCGCCGTTCAAGTTCAGAGTGGCGATGACATCGAACTCGGCCGGCCGGGTGAGAATCTGCTGCAGGAACGCGTCTGCGATGGCATCTTTGACCAGGATCTTTCCTTCCTGCGGCTCCCCGCCGCACTCCTCCCAGCTGACGGTGTCGCGGGGAAATTCCCTCTTGGCGAGCGCGTATCCCCAGTCACGGAAGGCTCCCTCCGTGAACTTCATGATATTGCCTTTGTGCACAAAGGTGACGGACTTCCTCCCGGTGCGGATGGCGTACCGAATGGCGGCGCGCACGAGACGCTCGGTTCCCTCCTCGGAAACGGGTTTCACGCCAATGCTGGAGCTGGAGGGGAACCTGATCTTCTTCACTCCCATCTCCGCCTGGAGGAAACGGATCACCTTTTCCGCTTCGGGCGTTCCGGCCTTCCACTCGATCCCCGCGTAGATGTCCTCGGTGTTCTCACGGAAGATCACCATGTTCACCAGCTCCGGTCGCTTGACGGGCGATGGGACCCCGGGAAAGTACTGGATGGGGCGGAGGCAGACGTAGAGGTCCAGCACCTGTCTCAGCGTGACATTGATCGACCGGATTCCGCCGCCCACAGGGGTCGTGAGGGGCCCTTTGATGGCGACGACGTGTTCCTTGATGGCTTCGAGTGTATCATCGGGAAGCCAGGTCCCCTCCCCGTAGACGCGGTTGGATTTGTCGCCGGCATAGACTTCAAACCATTCCACATGCTTTTTGCCGCCATAGGCTTTCTGCACTGCCGCATCGAAGACGTTCTGGGCGGCATGCCAGATGTCGGGGCCCGTTCCGTCTCCTTCGATAAAGGGGATGATGGGGTTGTCGGGAACCTTGAGCGTCCCGTTCTGGACCGTGATCTTCTTTCCTGCAGCAGGGGGGGTCAGCTTTGTGTATGAAGGCATCGGGATCTACTCCTTAAGGAGAAATCGGTAAGGGTACTCGGGCGCGAATCACTCTAAGAAAAATTTGCGGCAATGTCAACGAAAACCGCTGAAAGGGGAAGTGTTGCTTTTCATTCGCACGTTCTCTATATTTGCAAAACTACCTACCACTGCACACCGTCAATCGCAGGAGTAATCATGAGACGCACGCTCCCCCTTCTTCTTCTCCTTGCCGTCGTTGGATTCTTCTCGACAACAGGATTCCAATGCGGGTCGGCGGAAATCACCAGCGCGAAACTCTACATGCAGCAAAGCCAGTGGGAAAAGGCCGAGCAGAGCCTCCTGAAGGAACTGGCCAAGAACCCGAAGAGTGAGGAAGCATGGTTTTTGCTCGGGCAGACGCGGCTTGAGCTCAAGGACTACAAGGGGATGAACGAGGCCTATACCAGGGCCCTGTCGATCTCAGACGTGCACAAGGCGGAGATCGGACGGAATCGGCTGGCCATCTGGGCAAAGCTCTACAACGACGGCGTTGCCGCCTACAACTTGGGGAAAGACGATCCCGCGCAGTACGAGAAGGCTGTCGAGGATTTCGATATTGCGATCAGCCTCTGTCCGGACAGTGCCGGCACCTACTACGTTGCCGCGCTCACCCACTACGCCATGGAGAACCACGCCGCTGCCAAGAATCATCTCGAGCTTTCCCTGGAGAGGGACCCCACCGATGCAAACGCCGCGAGCTTCCTGGGCCAGCTCTACTACATGGAGGGCCTTCAGAAGGACGAAGCGAAGGACACTGTGGGTGCGCTGGCATCGTTCGAAAAGGCGGCGCAGGCTTTCGAGGTCGCATACCAGGCCGAGCCGGGAAACACGGACAATATCACGAGCCTCATTGATGCCTACGAACGTGCGGATCAATCGGACAAGGCAATGGCGCTCACCAGGGAGGCGGTGGAAAAGGATCCTGAGAACAAGATCTTCCGCTATGCGTACGGGGTCTTTCTCCTGAAGCAGGAGGACTTCGCAGGATCGATCGAGCAGTTCGAAAAGGCGGTGGAGATCGACCCTGAGTACGACGATGCCACGTACAACCTGGGTGTCGCCTACCTCAACTGGGGGGTCAAGCTCAAAGCAGAGGCAGACAAGAAGGCCGAAGAAGCTGCCGCTGCCGGAAAAGAGATCAAGGAAGACCGCTCCTACCAGGACAAATTCCGTTCATCGATCCCCTACCTCGAGAAGTCCGCAGAGGCCCGGCAGGACGATGCGGTGCTCTGGCAGCAACTCGGCAAGGTCTACGCGAACCTCAACATGGTGGAGAAGTCACAGGCCGCTTTTGAGAGGTTTGACGCGATCACCAAGGGAGAGTAGCCCTCACGAACTTCACCAAGCCCCGCCCATCCGGTCGGCGGGGCTTTTCTTTTGTTGAGGAGACGAATCATGGCTGAAAAACAGCAGCAGACCTCTCAGCAGATCAATATCGAGCTGGGGGAGAAGGAGGCAGAAGGAGTCTATTCCAACCTAGCCATCATTACCCACTCGCCTGCGGAATTCATCATTGATTTCACACGAGTCCTCCCGGGTGTGCCGAAAGCGAAGGTGTATGCACGGGTCATCATGACCGCCCAGCATGCCAAGCTCCTGCTGAGGGCTCTTGAGGATAACGTGCGGAAATTTGAATCGAAGTTCGGGGAGATCAAGGTCCATGCCGAGAGCCCGGAGGGGAGCCTTCCCTTCCAGCAGCCTCTACCTGGAGAAAAGGTGAACTAGAGGCCGCCCGGTGGAATCCTGCGCGGCCCCCTCCGCGGCCGGTCAGCTTCTGTTCACCCTGTCTCCTCCCCATCCGTAGACCCGTCCTGCAGTCGTGCCTCTGACACATGGGTAACGCATCGCGGAATCATCAGCATCGCTCCTCGTTTGAAGAAATGACAGAACATCCGGCCTTCCCCTAGCTGACGGGAATCGCCGGGACCGGACCGGAATTGCCCAAAAGAGGGCCCGCGCAATACGTTCTCTCCTCCTGTGAGCCGGGGCAACTCCACTCTCCGGTGGCACTTCTTTTGCGCTCCCCAGGGGAAACCGCAAGAAAACGTAATTGGATGGGTACGTTATTGAAAAAGGCTCCAGCAGCGGGCTCCGCCATTGCTCTGGCGGTCCTGACGATTGTGTCCCTCTCCTGTGTCGAGCAGCCCCTCGAACCGATCCTTCCGACATGGGATACAGACCTGACCTTCCCGGTCATCAACCGCTTCTACGCACTGGGTGAGTTCGCCGAGGAGAACCCGCCGGAGCTCGATGTCCTCCCCGGGGAGACGAGGCTTGTCTACACAACCTCGGCGACGACCGAGCCGGTGTTCGTCAACGATCTTCTGCGGCTGGACCCGGTCAACGCCGTTGTCAGCGTGGGTCTGGGCTCCTTCGAGCTTGCGCCGGTCACGGTGCAGGGGATGCCGCTACCACCCCTGAGTTCGACGGCCGTCCCCGCCACGGGGGTCTCGCTTGCAGAGTTCCAGGAAGTCAGTCTGGAGAGCGGTACGCTCCGTGTGACGCTGCGCAACAACCTTCCGGCGACCATAAGACTGGAAACGCCCTTCGAGCTCCGGAACGCGTCGGACAACGTGATCACGACGATTGCCTTTGTTCCCGACAGCATTCCTGCGGGAACCGAGAGAACTGCCACCGGAGACCTGGCCGGAGCGACGCTCACAGGAACCATGTCGGTGGTTGGAGCCACTGTCTCCTCGCCGGGCAGTCTGGATCCGGTCCCACCAGGAGACCACCTTGTTGCCACCGTCAACGTTGACGGCCTCGTCGCTCAGAGCGCCACGCTGGCCATGGTACCGCCGCAGACCTTGATTGACAATGCACAGACCTTTGTCGTGTTCGACGACTCCACAAAGGTGCAGGAAGCGATTCTCGGGAGCGGCTTTCTCTCTCTCAGTGTGCAGAGCGGGATCGACCTTGACGCGGCGGTCTCGATTCGCTTTCTGGAAATCCTTCACCCGGACGGGACTCCCTATCAGGACAGCGTCCTTCTCCTGGCCAGGGGCCAGAGGGACAAGCAGATAGACCTTGCCGGACTCTCCATCCGTTCGCAGGACGGAGGTCTCATCTCCGCCTTCGAGGTTCGCACGAGCGTTGACCTGTACGAAGGCTCGGCGGGTCGAGCGGTGACAGTCAGTGCGACAGACCAGATCGGCATAAACGCCTCCTCCAGCGACATCGTCGCAGACAGCATTGTCGGCATTGTGAAGCCCCTGAGGGTATCGGTTGATGAGATGATTGCGACAGATCTGGGGAATCTCTCATCCAAGTTCGAGGGGCAACTGGTGCTTCCATCGGCCGAGATGCGATACAACCCCACCTCCTCGATCCAGTTTCCCCTCGAACTGAATCTTCAGCTCGAAGGGCGCAACACCGAATCGGGCGCGCGTTCCGTTCTCCAGGTCACCTCCGATAAGGGTGGGACCGGTCTTGACGTCATTGAATTCAATCCCACTGATGTCGGCACGTTCATATCTCGGCTTGCGGGCGGCTTCCCGGATTCGATGAGGGTAACGGGCATCGTGGACGTGAACCCGTCCTATGACACGGGGACTCTTGGCAGAGTCGGGAGGCACAGTTCGATTGCCGGAGTGCTGGACCTCTCCGTTCCGCTGACCCTCTCGATACCGAACGGGCTGCTGAGTGACACAACGACGATCGGGGATACGACCGGCGACGGGATTGCAGACCGGCGGATCGACGAGAGAACGCTTGAGCGGGTGAACAGGGGGGAGGTCTTTCTGGAGGTGGAGAACGGGTTGCCTGTCGCTCTCAGCGTCAAGATCGGTCTCCTGGACAGGGCGGGCCGGGTGCTCCTCTGGATTCCTCAGGCAGCAGGTGACTCTGTCGTCATTCCCTCCGCGACTGTGTCTCAGGGAGATGTCCGGTTCCCCGTGGTGACCTCGAGCTCCCTCTCCCTCACCCAGGAGGAGATAGGACATTTCAACGTGGCGGAACTCGTCATATTTGCGATCGGCCTCCAGACAGCCCAGGGGGACGTCGTCAACTTCCGGGTATCGGATACCGTCCGGATTCGCAGCTGGGTTCAACTATCGTACAGGATGGATCCATGATCCCGATCAGGAGAAGACTGGCGCTCTGGTGCGGTTCGGCCGTGCTGCTGCTCGCCGTTCCGGGAACCGGAGCCGGAGGTGATCGGACAAATATCGCCGGCGTGGGAATGGCGAGAACATCAGTGGCTACATCACGGGGAGTAGGGGCCGTGGGGATCAATCCGGCAAATATCGCGATCTCCAGCGGAGAGACGGTGGAGATATCCCTCGTGCCGTTTGGTGTTCATGCCGGGAGCGACTTCATGACTTACGGGATGTACACGGACTACTTCACCGGTGTGGAGACCGATAGCGGGCGGTTCGCCAGGTATCTCACGGAGGCCGACAAGAGGAAGATCCTCGATTCCTTTTCGGAGGAGACGGGGTACGTGGGCGGTGACGCGGTTTCCAGGCCGCTCGGCGTTCTGGTCCGCTTTGGGGGATCGATGGCTGCCGCGGTGAGCGTGACGGAGCGTGTGGTGGGGTTCGGGGAGGTTCCAAAGGACTATCTGGAATTTCTCTTCCATGGAAACCCGCCGGGATCGGTCTATGATTTCAGCGCGACGAGGGCTGCTGCCTCATGGACCCGGGAATACGGATTGTCTTTTGCCTCGGAACTGCCGGCTGTCGGGTTTCTCCGCAAGCTCTCCGCGGGCCTCAGCCTGAAACTCGTTCACGGGTACGGCTACGTCGAGGTCACGCGCTTCAACAGCCGGCTCGTTACCGCCACCAACGGCACTCTGGACGGTGCCGTTGATGTCCTGACGCGGATGACCGTCATTGAACCGTTCCAGGAGGGCGGATCGGCTGCGTACTCGGTCTTTCCGGACCCTGTCGGGAGTGGATTCGGTGTGGACCTGGGTCTCTCGGCGGAGGTGACCGACGCCCTCCGCGCTGGTGTGAGCGTCACGGACATCGGCTCTATGCAGTGGCGGCGGGAGATCGAGGAATTCAGCTCGTCTTCGTTAATACACTTCGACGATCCCCTGAGCGAGAGCCAGCGGGACTCCATAGAGGACGCGATTCACGGCGAGAAGCGGGAGGGGAAGGCCTTCTCCACCTCACTCCCCACGGTCCTGCGCCTGGGATTCGCCGTCGATTTGCACGAGCTGGATCTGTTCCGTCCGATCATCCTCGGTGAGCTGACGCTTGGATTTGACTACCATCAGGGGTTCTCCAATGTCCCCGGGGCGACTTCCCGACCCCGTTTTTCGACAGGCTTTGAGTACCGGCCGCTCTCGTTCCTCCCGTTGAGGGCCGGACTGTCGGTCGGAGGGCGAACCTCCACGCTCTTCGCCCTGGGATTCGGCTTCCAGATGGGGTTGTTCAGTTTCGATGTTGCCTCGGAGAACCTGGGATGGCTCTTCTCTCCAGACTCCTTTTCACAGGGAACCGTGGCTGTGGGGATGACGTTTCGGCTGTAGCGGGGGGGATCAGAGGATGTAGCGGCTCAGGTCCCGGTTTTCGACGATAGGATCCAACTTTTCCTGCACGAGCTTCCCGTCCACGGCGAGTGTCCCCTCCGGCCGTCTGTCAGGGGAGTCGAACAGAACCTCTTCGAGGAGAGTCGTCATGATGGTATGGAGCCGCCGGGCGCCAATGTTCTCGACCTGGTCGTTCACCTGCGTGGCCGTCCGGGCGATCTCCCGAATGCCGCTCTCCTGAAACTCCAGCACCACCCCTTCGGTCTCCAGGAGCGCCGCGTACTGCTTGATGAGCGCGTTTTCCGGCATGGTGAGAATTTTAACGAAATCATCTTCCGTCAGGCTCCTCAGCTCAACGCGGATGGGGAACCGTCCCTGCAGTTCGGGGA
>WOR8_10004508_pt1 | contig 13509 bp, 11 predicted proteins | sample DeeMarSeWOR38_10_FD_19890 | JGI IMG/M metagenome (IMG submission 19890) | reverse complement strand
TGGTTCGAGAACGGATATGCTGCACAGAACGTCTATTGGTTCACTTTCGGGGGTGTTGACGGCAGGCGCATGGATACCGTGAGTGCGCAGTGGAATGGTACTACGCCGCTGACACTCGTCAACGCAATCACCCACAGCGAGGTTGACCTGGGCAATCCCAGCCGTTCGGGTACGAACTGGTATTGGGCAGACATATCACCCTTGACTGGTGCCACGGGTACGGCTCAGGTCACTGTGCATCACCATGGTGCTCTAGGCACGGCCCAGGCAAGAGTTGCAATCTTTACATTGAATACCGGCAGTTACACCTATCGCTACGCGATTGATGGCGTGACTTTTTTTGAAGATACTCTATCACTGCCGATCCAGGACCTGATGCCGCCGATCTATTTGAACGGAGCCGGTTCATTGACCGGCGATTCGTCGATACTGATCTTCGACGTGATACGGCCGACCGGGACAGCGGGTAGCCTGGAAGCCTATCTGAATGCGGTGGACCTGGAATATCAAAGAGGCGCAGTACTGGATGAGCCTTTCACTGTTTTATTCTCATCGCCTCAGGAGTATTCGATACAATGCAGTGAGGCTGACGGGCAGACGATTGTACTTGATATCACGGATCTGAATACGCCAAAGAGGTTTACGGATATGACGGCAAGCGGGAACGTGATTCAGCTCTCGAACTCCGCTGATCGGATTCAGATGCTTCACTTCTCCAGGCTGGCTTTGGCATTTTCTGCTGAGCTGCAGCCAGCGAGTCCTGGTAGGCTACGTACACAGGGTGATGGTTGCGAATATGTCGTGATCACCCATAGTGATTTCTACAACTCTATCATGCCACTCGTCGAACACAGGAGTCGTGACTACCAGACTAAGATTGTTCTCATTGATGATATTTATGATGATTTTGCTTTTGGAAAGTATGACCCGTTAGCGATCAAACATTTTCTGTACTATACCACGGAGAACTGGACACCGTATCCTAAGTACGTACTGCTGGTGGGTGATGCTACTTATGACTATAAGAACAACCTGGGCAAAGACAGTCCGCCCAACTTCGTGCCAATGTACGAACGGGGCACTTACCTTTCTGGGAGCCCGGTTTTCTCGAGGAACCTGCTTTATGAAGGGGAGTATGTAAATTTCGGCCAGGGTGAAGCGATGTGTTTGGGCCGGATAACGGTGCGGACCAGACAGGAAGTCAGAGACTACATAGATAAATTGATAACCTATGAAACCGGTGACATCATTGGACCATGGGCAAAGCGTGTGTTGCTTGCCGCGGATGACGAGTATGCGTATAACTTCGAGCATCCCACGCTCCACACTGGTGCGTGCGAGCGCAACTCGAACTACATCCCGGATTCACTATATGATCTCGTGAAGATATATATGATCAGCTACCCGCCGCGGGGCGCAGGTACTACTGAGAAAGCCAATGCGCGTGAAGCATTCATCAGGGAATTCAACAAAGGCGCAGTTCTTGGATTATTCTACGGGCATGGTAATACACATCAGCTCGCCCATGAAGTGCTGTTCCTCAGCCCATATATCGGGCGCATCAACAGCGGACGGCGCACCCCGTTTTTCTATTTTGGCTCCTGCAATGTCGGGCGCTTCAATGATTCAGATTACGAGTGCCTGGGCGAGGAGTTCGTCCGCATCAATGACGGAGCGATCGGGACGATCGCAGCCACGGCGGGGACTTCGCCCACGACGAATGAATCTATTGGCCAGCGCCTGTGCGCGAATATCACCGATCCTGACACTACTTTGACCATGGGCGAGTGCAGCGTGATCGCCCGCAACAGCTACTGGTATGAGCAATACCTGCTCATTGGTGATCCGGCAACGAAATTCAGGAAGGTTTATGATCAGATGTATTTCAGCAGCTCGCCGGATTCGTTGCGGCCGCTTGAGAAATTGAGTGCTGTCGCAGACAACGCACGCTATCACTTGAAGGCTTTAGTGCGCGATACTACGCATTTCGAGGAGTTTGATGCGAGCACGGCGGACAGGATCAGCGGTTATGTATACCGAATGGTGCAGATCGGTAGCTCTTCCTACGTACCTTACGGATATAACATCGACGGGAAAGAAGTATATGTTGGCTACTGGGATACTGATACGGCAATGATTATCGCGCCACGTATTGCCACCACTCATCTTCCGGTGATCAAGCTGAGCGGTATATATGGCGACAAGAGCGGCATGTATGATTCGGTGCGCATCTATGGCACGGCGATACCGGTGACTGACAATATGGGGCCGGAAGTAGCCTTATATGAAGGTGGTCGCTTGCTCAAGGACGGTGACTGGGTAGATAGGCAGTTCGTCTTGACCGGACGGGTAGTGGATAGTAGCGGTATTAACTTGATCAACTCCGTGGAAAGTACGAATGGTTTCTACATGTACATCAATAACCAGCTCAACAACAAGGTCGACCTGCGCGATTACTTCTACTACGTCAGGAATTCCTTCACCAACGGTGAATTCAATCTGGCTGTTGAATTGCCCGAAGCAGTGGATACGATAACCATTAACGTCGTCGACAACAACTTCAATCAGACTGTGAAACGCGTCGTACTACATACTGAATTATACGGTCAGATCGCGATCGATAATTTCCTGATCTATCCCAACCCGCTACGCTCAGAGGAAGGCTTATGGTTCACCTTTAATCTGACCAGATCCGGCTTAGTGCAGCTTAAGATATTTACGATCGCCGGACGCTTGATAAAGACGATCAATAATGTGCCGGCCACAAGCGGCTATAACCAAATATACTGGGACAGTCGTGATGATACGCAGGATGAGATAAGTAATGGGGTTTATATTGTGAAAGCCTATGTGGAAGCCGATAACTCCAGGGCCGAGGTGGTCGAGAAGTTTATCATTGCCAGATAATTAAGAGGGAAAACCATGACAAGGATCTTCGATAGGATTGAACAGAACACGAAAATCGCCAAGGTCACACTCCATAATGTGGTTGACCGTCAAGGCATCGCGGCCGAGCTCTTCAGCGCCTTGGGTGAGCATGGCCACAACGTTGAGCTAATATCGACAAGTTCAGCGGGCCGCGGGCGTGCGGACATCTCTTTTGCCGTGCTTGAGGCGGATGCCGGCGATGTTGTAAAGTTGCTGGAGACCATTAAGGGTAATTTCGGGGCACAGCATATTTTGGTCGATAAGGACCGTGCCCTGATAACGATCTACGGTAGCAGGTTGGCGACAACGCCCGGGGCGGCTGGTAAGATTTTTAAGGCTCTGTCCGAGAGTGGGATCAATATCGATATGATCAGTGCTTCGTTGACCGTTCTCAGCCTGGTTGTCGACGAGAGCAAGATCGGTGCAGCCGTTGAGGCGATAGAAAAAGAATTTCCCGCGCAGAACTGAGTGTTTTGTAGGAAAATCGGGGAAAGGCAGTTTGCTAGAAGGAGGCAGGAATGAAGATTTTCAAATATGTCGCGTTGATCTTGGCCGTCGCGATGATCATTTTAGGGGTCATCTGCCGGGTCTTTATGCCTAACAACATACTGTTCGGGCTAGGTGCGATAACTTATCTTAGACTGACCGTGGTCATGCTGCTGTTCGCACTTAGCTTCCATTTCTTGTTTCCTGAAAGTTGATCCCGCGTTGTATTCCTGATCAGAGGATCTCAGGCAGTTGCCGCCCTACTCTTTTGGCTTCAGGGCGCGTGTGTTCTCTTCGATGGCGAGGATCACCATGATCAGATCCGCACCTGCAAGAAGGCTTACGAACCATACGGCGCCTATCAGTAGTATGTAGAAAGCAATACCCACCGCGCCGAACGGGCCGAATGCACCAAAACCACCGTAGCGGCCACCAAATTGAGCGAGTGCTGCACCGCCGACGAGCATTGCGATAAAACCGATCACTGTCAAGGCGGCGATCACCCACGCGATGATCTTGAATATCACAGAAACGGTCCTGAGCGTTTTGAATTTTAGTTCCATTGTACCTCCGTACTTGCCTGATTATATTTACCGCCGGGGCAAAGTCAATCTTCTTTGTGTATGATTTTCCCTTCGCGGAAGAAGATGAATTGCTCACCTTTGTGCACAACTTCCGATGCTCCAAGTTCACGCGCCTTCAGTCTCAGCCAGGAGAGTGTGAATAGATTCTCAACCTGTTCAGGGTACCGGCCGAAACGGTCTACGATCTCATCTTTGATCGACCGTAATTCATGCATTGATTCCACGTCCAGCAATCTTTTGTAGAGGGCAGTTCTTTCATAAGCGCTGGACACGTAAGTGCTTGGCAAATAAGCGTCAAGCTTCAGATCGAGGATCGGTTCATGACAGACAGGCTTACCTTGTAGTTCACTTACTGATTCGCTGAGGAGCCTGATGTAATGGTGATAACCGATCGAATTTACATATCCTGATTGTTCTCTCCCGAGTAGATTGCCAACGCCTCTTATCTCCATGTCCCGGAGTGCGAGTCGGAAACCCGAACCGAGTGACGTGTAGGAAGACAGAGCACCCAAGCGTTTCTGAGCCTCCTCGGTCATGCGTCCGCGTGCCGGCACGATGAAGTAAGCAAAAGCCTGTAATTCACCGCGTCCAACGCGCCCCCTGAGTTGATGCAGATCGGCGAGTCCGAACTGGTGTGCCTGGTCGACAATGATCGTGTTGACCCGGGGCATGTCGAGACCCGATTCAACGATCGCCGTGGAGAGAAGCAGGTCATACTCTCCGTTGATGAACTGGATCATTCTTTTGGCGGTAATATCTTCGCGCATTCGGCCATGCAAAAGGCAGATCTTCAGGTCGGGGAGGATCCTTGAAAGCCTTGCCCTGACCGTTTCGATGGTCTGGATGCGGTTGTGCACGAAGAAGATCTGCCCGTTCCTCTCCAATTCGTGGCCGATCGCATCTTCGATGGCAACTTCATCAAAGGCGATGATATTGGTGGCGATGTCTTTGCGACCGGGCGGTGGTGTGTTTATATTGGAAATATCTTTGATCCCGGTGAGTGCCATGTATAAGGTGCGTGGGATCGGTGTCGCCGAAAGATAAACGACGTCGATCCCGGGTTTGAGTTTCTTGATCTTCTCTTTTTGAGCGACCCCAAATCTCTGCTCTTCATCGATTATCAATATCCCCAGATCTTTGAAGATAACATCCGGCTGAAGGAGCCGGTGTGTTCCGATCAAAATGTCGATCTTACCGGCGGCAGTATCCTTGAAGATTTTCGCCAGCTCGTCCTTTTTGCGAAATCTTGATACCATCTCGACATTGACCGGAAAAGGTTTGAGACGCAGTTTGAACGTATTGAAATGCTGGAAGGCGAGCAGCGTGGTCGGGCAGAGCAGCAATGTCTGTTTGCTGTCGAGTGCGGCCTTGAATGCAACACGCAGTGCGATCTCGGTCTTGCCGTAACCGACATCGCCACAGATCAGCCGTTCGGCGGGCTTGGTCGATTCCATATCCTTCTTTACGTCATCTATCGCCTGTCTCTGATCCCGTGTTTCCTCGTAGGGAAAAGTCGCTTCGAGTGCGCGCATTTCTGTGGTATCCAGAGAGAAAGCGAATCCTGGTTCCTGCATGCGTTGGGCATAAAGTTTCAATAACTCGACGGCCAGCCTTTCCGTGGCTTTCTTGATGCGTTTTTTGGTACGCAGCCACACTTCGCCACCCAGCTTAGAGAGACGGGGCGGGCGTTCATCAGCGGCAATAAATCGCTCCAGCAAGTTAAGGCGTTCGACTGGTAGATATAGTCGGTCTTTGCCTGCGTACGCAATTTGCAGGCATTCGATCTTCTTGCCTTCAATATCGATCAGGGACAGACCTTTGTACTGACCTATGCCGTAGTCAGAGTGCACTACGTAATCATCTTCCTTGAAACCGATAAGATCATCCACGAAAGGACCTTTATATGTTGCCTTACGTCTCCTTATCCTGCCAAAGATCTCATTTTCGGTTAGGTAGACGATACGCTTCAGCGGTTCGGAAAAACCATTTTCGAGCGGGGCGTAGTGCACTTCGATATCACCCAGCAGAGACTTCAATTTCCTTGCCAGCGGACGGGACACGAAAAATTTGAAAGTATTGTCCTTTCTGTTTATGTCCTCCAGGAGCACGCGAAAGTCTCCAAAGTAGATACGCGGCACGGTCATTCCAAACTGGAAATCGCCGTCACTGCCCAAAACGATCGTATTACGTGGTAGTTCTTCGTCCACCTCGGTGACCGCAAGGTAATCTGCGGGTAGTAGATCACGGAGCATTCCGGGGGTCGGGTCTGCGGTGACAAGTTTCAGCGTGATTTCATCGAGATTCTCAATGGATCTCTGGGTTTGCGTGTCGAACGTGCGGATCGAGAATATTTTATCGCCGTAAAGCTCGATCCTGGTCGGCACTCCATGGGCTTCGAAGATGTCAACGATCCCACCGCGCGCGGCAAATTCATTTTCCTCCTCAACATTCTCCTCACGCGTGTACCCGGTTTTTGTAAGGCGCTCGAGAATGTCCGCCAGATCGATCTCCTGATGCAATTTTAATGTCCTGTGTTCCAGACGCGTCAACTTACGCCGGATCATCTCTTGATCCACGATGACGATGCGTGAGGCAAGGAAGAATGGATCACCCTCGGAGACATGAGTCACATCGTCGCCTATCTTCTTCAGCTCACGGGCGTATCTATCACCGTTCCCTTCATCGGGGATCACCGCTACCGGCTTGTGATACGCCAGTTCATGGACGAGCATCGTTGAGGCCGAGCCGAACAGCCCGCCAACTGTGACACGTTGCGAATGCTGCAAATGACGGATAATGTCGGCGATAGGGAATAGCTTCAGGTTCACCATGTTTTTCCTGGTGGGTTCAAGGATTGTCTTATCTGAAACCCTGGTTAATCAGATCGATATCATGACGCCGAGGGCGATCGAATGTAGCTTCGTCTGGGGATCGTCGGCGCGTGACAGCATTATGATTGGACGCTGAGCACCGGCAACCATGCCCGCCGCCTTTGTGCTGGCAAAATAAATCAGGCCTTTAGCCCAGATGTTAGCGGCCGAGATATTGGGCATGAGTACGAAATCAACGTCGCCGGCTATGGCACTTTCGATCTTCTTGATGTCGGCGGCTTTTTTTGACACGGCTACGTCAAAGCCGAACGGTCCATCGATCGTGCAATTATCGATCTGTCCGGTTCGGTTCATCTTGACGATCTCAGCCGCGTCCACGGTTTCGGGCATATCGGGGCTGACTGTCTCGCTTGCCGCGACCAGGCCGATCTTCGGACGTTCGATCCCGATCTTCCTCAAATTTTCGACCGCATTGTTGATGATATCGATTCTTGTTCTCAGATCCAGCCTTGGATTCATGCCACCATCTGACATGAACAAAAGTTTGTGATAGCCGGGAATTTCAAAAGCCGCGACATGGCTCAGTATCTTGCCGGTGCGGAGTCCCCATTCTTTGTTCAGCACACCCCTGAGGAAGGCGGATGACGACAGCATGCCTTTCATCAGAAAGTCGCCTCTTTCCTTTACTATGGAGATCGCCTTTTCCAACGCCCGCTGTACGTCCGTTTCGTTGTGGATTTCAGCTTGTTTGAGGTCGAACCCGATGCCCGCCGCGAGTTTCCTGATCTCTGCAGCTTCACCAACCAGTACCGGCGACACAAACCCCTCATCGTGCGCAAGACGGATGCCCTCCAGCACGGCTTCGTCATCAGCACATACCACAACGCAGGTCCTTCTGCCTCGTTTCTTTGCGGCCTGGACCAGTTCTTTGAATGATTTCATTTACAGGATCTTTTCAAGCATTTTGATCAGATTCTTGTTCTGTTCGGGCGAGCCGATCGTGATCCGTAGTGATGTCGGTAGCCCGTATTCGTACACCGTCCTCATTATGATACCTTTCCTCTGGGCGGCATCGAAAACTTCATTACTATCGCGTTTGAAATCTACGAGGATGAAATTTCCATAGGTCGGCGTGTATGCGAGGTTGAGGCGAGTGAATTCGGCGTACAGGAATGCCTTGCCCTTTTCATTGTTTTCCCGGCTCAGTTGCACGAATTCCCCGTCATCGAGTGCAGCAGCAGCTGCGATCTGGGCAATACGGTTCACGTTGAAAGGGAGTCTTACCTTCATCATCGCGCCGATGATCTCCTCGCTGCCGAAGCCGTACCCTACGCGCAGTCCGGCCAGTCCGTATATTTTGGAGAATGTATGGAGTATCATTACATTATTACGTTTGGCATAATCAAGACCGTTAGGGTATTTGGGGTCTTCGATATATTCGTGATATGCTTCGTCGATGACCAGGATCACATTCTTTGGTATTCTTTCTATGAAGAAGTCCATTGCATCCTTCTCAATGATGGTTCCGGTTGGATTGATGGGGTTGTCCACGATGACGATCTTCGTTTTCTTGTTGATGCGTTGCACCATGGTTTCGACATCGTGTTTGTGGTTCTTCAGCGGAATTGCGACGCGTTCGCCGCCAAATATCTGGCATGCGATCTTGTACATGATGAAGGACGGTTCGCTCATGATCACTTCGTCACCGGGATTGACATAAGCCTTGAATATGAGTTCGATGAGTTCAACTGAACCACTGCCGACGATCGTGTTTGTGACCGTAACGCCAAATCGTTCGCTGAGTTTCTGCTTCAGGTAGAAGCAGTTATCGTCCGGATACAGGTAAGAGTCAGCAATCTTGTCGCTCATTGCCTTAATAGCCAGGGGTGAAGCCCCGAGAGGATTTTCATTTGAGGCCAGTTTGATCACCTCGCCGGTCAATCCAAGTTCCTTTATCACTTCCTCGATCGGCTTTCCGGGCTTATAGGGTCGGATATTCTTGACAAAACTCCTAAGTTCGATCACGATACCTCCGTGGAGATTATATCCATGTATCCTGAGAATTCAAGAGGCGGTAATGTGTGTGCTATTGACGTCCGTGTTCATTTTGGCTATATTTTTTCGTGAAATGGAGCTTCATTGTGGGCTGTTTGCTGCTGCTTGCTTGCCCGGCAAGAAGGGATGTTGTTGTCCCTGTGTTGCTGGATTATCACCTGCACTATCCTGACGATGCACGACGGCAGGGGATTGAGGGCACCGTTCACGTCCGCGTCCTGGTGAACCGTAGCGGCAGATCCGAGGAGGTTTTGGTCGCGAAGTCATCAGGCAGCTATTTGTTGGATTCGGCTGCCGTACGGACCGCGAAGACTTTTCTCTTCTCGCCCGCGATCTTGGAGGAGGAAGCCCAGAGAACATGGGTGATGGTGCCGATCGAGTTCAAGTTCCGGGAGATCGATTACGAAGAATGGCTTGCCGATGTGCAGATAATGCAGCGCAAGATTTCCAAGAAATACGACAAGGATACGGTCGATGAATTATATGATCTTTATAAACAGATGATCTTCTCTCCCTGGGATGCTAATGATATCGAATTCAACAACTACATAAGGGAGATGGTTGTTGAACGCGCGGGAGATGTCTGGCAAGGTTTCTGGACGGTCTATCCGGCGCGCATTGTATTGTTCGTTGATTTCATCAATCGTTATCCAGATTCATTTGCGGCTCTAAAAGCAAGGGCTGATCTCTCAAGCTTCTTGGAGAAGGAGAAGGTTGCGATGCGATACGCAATGGACAGCGCGCGCGCAGATACGATCGTCAACCGGATAATGGGAGCCATCGAATTCTAGCTCACTCCTTTCGTCCGCACGCACGCGGAGCAGAAACCACGGCAGACAAAAATGATGTTCGGGATGGTCATTGTAGGATGAGGATATGAAGGCAAAGATATTGACAATCAGCCAGGATCTGGAACTCACCAGTCTCGTGACCCGTGTGTTATCTTCAGGCGGCCATGAAACATACAATTGCGGTAAGCCCAAAGAAGTAATATCCATTATCCGTGAGCATTTATTTGATATCATCTTCCTTGATGTGCATGTCCGGGATGCGCCTTATGAGAAAATAGTTGAAGTGATAAGGAAGGTTGCCCGGGATGCTGTTCTGGTTCTCATCACAAGCTATGCTTTCCCTGATGCAGCAAAGCAGGATGCCCTTGATGCCGCTCTCTACATGGTACAGCCCTTGAACGACGAGAAGATAAGGAATACAGTGAGCCGTGCGCTGCATCAGGCTTCATTGTCGAGGGAGAGCCGGCATCTGCTCTCCACGGTCACTGCGGCGAAGAAACAATGGGAGGCGACGGTCGACGCAATTGATGATCCGATCTTCTTGACCGACTTTGACTACAATATCCTGAGGGCAAACCTTACTACCTACCGAAAACTGGGTAAGGGCGTTGACAATGTGTTGGGACACAAATGCTACGAGATCTTTCACTGTTCAGACCGTATTCTGGATGACTGCCCGGGAAAGAGGGCAATGGTCAGCGGCGAGATGGTGTCGGATGTCATACCATTCAAAGGGCTCAAGCAAAAGCTATCATGTGACGTGTACCCGCAGGTCTACTCGGGCGGCGGTCTTGTCCATCATCTGCACGCGCCTACCGTCAGTTACGAAACACAGGCCGAAATGATGACGACGTACGAGCGTGTTTTTGATGAAGCGGCCATGCCGATCCTCCTTGTTGATGCGGGTGATTATAAGGTTGTGGATGCTAACCAGCGAGCTCTGGAATTCTTTGCGCGTGAGCCCGAGCGGATATTCAACACGGATCTGGAAAATCTATTTGCATCCGGCGAAGGCGAAGCGGTCATCAGCATCATGGATGAGATCAGAAGCCAGCACAAGAGCCTGAGGACGCGGATCATTGACGGCAGGGGCAAGGAGAAAGAAGTCTACCTTGTAGTGAATGATATTGCTGTGCGGAATCGAAGCATGGCTGAGATTTTTGTGATCCCGATTGATCTGCTGGGTTAGTTATGAACATATTTTGTAGCATCGGGAGGAGAAAGAGATGAATCTTGCGCTCATCGGTCTCGGAAGATGGGGGTCCAAGCTACTGCCGAAATTGCTGGATCACAAATCAATAGGCAAAATATACTGCTTTGATATCGACCGTGTGCGTGTGGACAGGGTGGTACAGGAATATCCCTCGGCAAAGCCGGTCGGTGATTTTGAATCGGTACTGAATGATAGTGATATCGATGCTGTGGTCATTGCCACCCCGGTCGGGACCCATTACCCGCTGGCAAAGCGTGCTCTGGAACATGGTAAACATGTGCTTGTGGAGAAACCATTGACGAACCGCCGGGATGATGCCAGACACTTGGTGGAATTGGCCGAAAAGCATGGCGTGAAACTGATGGTGGATCATATCACTGTCTACAGCGGACCGGTTCGTAGTATAAAAAAGCTGATCGCATCCGGCACGATGGGCAAGCTGTTTCATCTGGATGCGATTCGCGCTGGCCTGGGTATTATTCAACCGGATGTGAGTGTAGTATGGGACCTGGCCGTGCATGAATTCGCCCTGATCGATCATGTATTTGGTGAGATGCCCTGGGCTGTTTCGGCAACAGGTTCTGCGTTCTACGGGCATTTGGAGGAGATAGCCCACGCGACACTTTTCTGGAAGAGCGGACTTGTGGCACATATCCATGTCAGCTGGCTTTCGCCAATAAAGACAAGAAAAATGATGATCTGTGGCATGAGGAAGATGCTTTTGTTTGACGACACACTGTCCGACAATAAGATCCTGCTCTTTGACCAGGGAGTGGAAGGATCAGGTAGCCCAGGGTTCACATATCGTGAAGGTGGCTCTGAGGCCATTGCCTACGACCGTCATGAACCTCTGGTAGCGGTGGTTGAAGAATTTGTGAGGTCAATAGATGAGAACCGCGCACCGCTCACAAGTGGCAGCGTGGGTCTACGTACTGTAGAGTTGCTTGAAGCAGTCGAGAAATCGATCAAACAGCACGGGTTGAGAGTTGAACTATCTTGACCCTCTCGCGTGGTGCATTCGGTTCAGTCGGGTCAAGTTATGGTATTGGGCCATGAACCGGGTGTTTCTCTGGGCTCCATCGCTGGAAATCCATGAAATAACGGAATTTTTTGCGTAGAATGGATATTCGAAATGTTCCTGACTGCGGTTGACAAAGGCTTGAAAATGGATATAATTTGGCGTTTGAAATACTCAATTTTTACCCATGAAGAGGTCAGCATCAACGCCTTGTTGTTTTCCTCTCCTGCTGACGAGGGCGGTAGCTTAAAAGCCTGAAAATTCGCAAAACGATACAAAACAAGTTTGGCTCAACGTACAACAACTAACAGGAGATGATTGCCTATGACTTTGATGAAGATGAATAGCGCTCAGAAATTGATCAGGGGTGAGGTGAAGAAATTCACGGCCACGGAGCTCGAGCCAATCGCTTCCAACATTGAGAAAGAACGCCGTGTACCTCAGGATGTCTTCAGGAAGATCTCGGAGATGGGATTGTTTGGTCTGACCATGCCTGAGGAATATGGAGGTTCTGGGTTGGATGTGACGAGCCTCTGTGTAGCTCTTGAGGAATTGTCACAATCATGCGCCTCGCTGGCTATGATGGTGGCGGTCAATAATTGTATGGTTATCTATCCGCTGGTCAGATATGGTTCAGCTGAGTTGAAAAAGGAGTACCTAAAGAAGATCTCAGATGGATGCATAGGTGGCTTTGCACCTTATTCAGATATTGAAGTAACGGGCAGGGAATGCGTCTTAGAATCGGATGGTGATAAGAGCTACCTCTCAAACCGTTATGATGTTGTTCTGAACGGCGCGGCAGCAGATTTTTCTACCATTCCAGTGAGATCTGACCAGGGCCTTTCACTCTATCTGGTCGAGATAGGGGTACCGGGTGTCACTGCTGCTGCAATAGCAACCATGGGCTTGCGTGGCGCGGGCATTGCGAGCCTGGAATTCAAGCATAGAGCGCTGACCGCCGAGAAACGTTTGGTCGCAGATGACAGCGGAGATCAAGCCATACAATCGATAATTGATTATGCGCATATTGGGTTTTCTGCGATCGCTCTTGGCCTTACCCATGCGGCATTGGAGGCTTCGAAAAAGTATGCGAGCGAACGCAAACAATTCGGCCGTCCGATAGCTGAGTTCCCGATGATCCAGGAGATGCTTGCCGAAATGAAGATCATACTGGAGAAGTCCAGATTACTCGTCTACGAAGCAGCAGACAGATGTGTCACTAATGAGGATTTTAGAATGGCATCCCGTATTGCTTGTTTGACCAGCTGCGAAGGCGCCGTGCAAACCGCTGTCAAGGCAATACAGGTGCACGGCGGGTACGGCTACACAAAAGATTATCCGGTCGAGCGCTATTTCCGTGATGCGAAGTCAATTCAATTGCTGGGCGAGACACCGGTAGATATGAAAGCGAAGATCGCAAAGGAGATACTGTTATGATCTTAGGTGATGCGCACCGAGAATTCCAGGCAAAGGTCAGAGATTTTGCCGCAAAGGAAGTTGCACCGCGTGCATGCAAAATGGATAACGATGGTGAGTTTCCGTGGGATCTGGTCAAACGCCTGGCTGAATTGCAGCTTACCGCGATCTACGTTCCAAAGGAATA
>WOR8_10004505_pt1 | contig 13512 bp, 11 predicted proteins | sample DeeMarSeWOR38_10_FD_19890 | JGI IMG/M metagenome (IMG submission 19890) | reverse complement strand
CTGCTATCACCTTTCAATGCAGTCGTGATTGCTACAACGCTGTAGCAGTCGCGAACCAGAGGTTCCCATACGCGCGATAGATAATAACGCGATGGGAATTTGTCGATTGCAAGCAACTCGCCATCCGATAGGACGATAACACCAGTTGCATTGCTCGGTAGCTCAAAGTGAGAGATAAACTTTTCAAGATCATGGTCGTACTTGTTAAAGTACCTCTTCAGATACTCTCTCGTGTTGGACTGCGTCACATTTCCAAACTCGATTACACTATCGTATAAAAACGAGTAACCCATGTTATACCTTGCGTTTGCGTACGCGTGTGCGACTGAGTTGCGAAACGGCAACGGCAAGTATCTGACGAGGTTGTCCCTTCCTTTTGTGATAAATCCTCCCTGAGCGCCTTCGACACATCCAGCAGGAATTTTGCGTTCAGCCCCAGGAGGCACAACAACAGGACGACCATACGCGTGATCTTGAGCACCGTATTTCTTCGTCATCACTGCGGCAGGTGGCAGTATAGCCGGTTTTTCACCACTGTTCTTGATAATCAAATGACCGTATCCTTTGTTCGAGAAACCAATATTTCCGGTCTGTGGGTCTGCGAATACATCGCCACTTTCCTCGCTCGACTCCAAGAACATCAACGTCATAGCGCCGATTGTCTGAGCAACTATATTTCCGTTGCCGTCTGAAATAATCTTTGCGCCCTTAAACAGTTCTTTAACGTCCATCTTCAAATAACCTCACTTTCTCAATCAACCATGCACGCACATAGTCATACGCACCGGAGCGCAACGCCTCAGCCTCTAACTGAGTTCCAATCGTCTTGTGCGTAGCAGAAATACTTGTAATCCGTCCTCCTAAGTTGCGCGCTGTTGCGCCTTCTTCGGCAGAACCAATCGATGTAACATGATACACAGGAAACCTAACCCCTGTCAAAATGTATATCGCGTCCAGAGCATCACTCAACGCACCCTCATATGGTATGTTCTCGTAACCATCACTGAACAAAAAACACGCATCTGCGTCCGGCATTGCCTGTAACGCATCCAGAAAAGGCGATACAAGATTAGTCCCTTCTCCCCCTGTAACACTGTAGTACACATTTGCGTCCCCAAATGTCTTCTCGATAACACGCGACATGAAATCCGCGTGCGCTCTTGGCAGATTTTTCGACTCACTCCTGTGTCCTAACATGGACTTTGAACGATCTGTGAGAACTATCGCCTTTTCATACGGCGTATTGAATTTGTATTTCTCGGCAAGAGTACCGATACGATTCGCAACCTCCGGCGCTAAATCGCCAGTCTCATAGAACGCCTTCAGCAACAGGATTGGGTCTTCTAGTTTCTCGACGTTTATATCAGGTGTTTCGACCCCAATCTTATGATCGCTCTTGACCTGCCTGACTTTCTGTTCCTCTGTGCGCGCCTTGCTTGCTTCGCGCAGTTTCTTTCGTACAACGTCCTTATTCCCAACCCACAAGTGGTTCTGCGGGTGACCTGAGTTTGCGACCAATCCCTCAAGAACCTCGACTGGAACAAGTTCTGTGTTGTCATACACATCATCGTGCGCCCGTTGCACAGCCTCAATAATAGGATATTCATTGTCCGCAACAACAACAGGCATTTCAAAGATATAAGCGACACACACCTCGGCTAGTTGCTGAGGAATTAATTCACCCAACCACGGCTTGACGTGCTTGTTGAGAACCTCAACATCGCTGTCCGTCATTGCCGTAACAGCCGCCCTTCTACATGCGTTAGCAATGCGATATGCAAGGTTGCGTCCCCATGCGTGCGTCAGTGCGTCGCGAAGTAGGTTGCGATATTTGACGGACATAAACTCAATGTTGCTATGCCCAAGTATGTACCTCAGTATCAATTTCTTTGCTCTTGCACTGTTGATTCGACGTTCTTTCAACTCACCAAACAGTCTCAAAACATACTGAGGCCCAGAATCATCCTCTATTCTCTTGACGATTGTGTCTATTGGCTTATCTAAAAGTGCCAGCCAGTCATCTGTCTCAATAACAGCAGTCCCGACCGCACTGCGCCTTGTAGACAAATCCTCAAGAACAACACGCTGTCGATAGAAAGCATTCGCTGTACCAAGACTGACTAGAAACGGCAACTCGCCACCAATAGCGTAGAGATCGGAAACAGATTTCTCGACAGCAGTCTCTTGTTCCTCTCTTGTGTGGTAAAACGTCTTGCCCTTACGCGCTACAGACGCTACCTCCATTCCTTTGACAACACCGTCTACAACGATGCGATCAAAGTCTTCACGAACTTGAATTGACATCATGGACTCCTTTCCTAAGTCTCCTAAAATGAAAATAGCGGAGGTTTTACCCTCCGCTATTTATGGCTGGCGCTGAGTCCCGTCTTGTTGGTAGTCTTTTTGATTGTCTTCTGGTAACAATACAGGGGATGACCTGTGAGATACTGAAAAAACGAGAAGTGCGCCAAAGTGGAGAGAATGGGATTCGAACCCATAACAGACGGTTCATTGTATTTTCTGTAAATACGATCAGTGCTAATGCGGAGGACAGTATTGTGAAAAAATCCGATGCTCTACCATTGAGCTATCTCTCCATATGAAGTTGTTAAGGTATTCTTAGAGCCGCGACACGGACTTGAACCGAGAATCTTTTCCTTGACATGGAAACGTCTTTCCTTTTACTGTAAATACGATCAGTGCTAATGCGGAGGACAGTATTTTGCGTATTTTATTTCGACTATCGCGGCATTGTTAAAAGTGGTAGCGGTAAGCTAAAGGAGCAATCCTTTTTTCGTTGCACTTGTCTTGTGAGTAACAGCCCATTACCCATAAATATGTCAAGACAAAGGAGGTATGCAACGTCGTTCTTTGCGTCAAAAATCTTTTTCCGTCAGAGGGTGATTGTGAAAACACTTACCGCTACCACCATCTAAGCAGAATGATACCACAATTTTTTGCCATTGCAACCTTATTTGGTGAACTTTCCCCGCGTATCGTAGCTTTACGTGGGGATTATTCGCCGTGTTTCTCGATATGCTTTCTCCCATGCGCGGTATAATTAAGGAAGAACTCGCACAGATGAGCGAGAATAAGAACCAGACTCAGTTACGAAAGGATAAGATAATGACAACAGAACAAGAAGTGCCTACCGATTCGGACTTTGTACAAGAGCCGGAGACCCAACCAGAGCAAGCGCAACAACAAGCTCTACCAGACCCACCTCCAGATAGCAAGACAGCACCGCCTATCCCAGAGAAAGAAGATGAAAAGGAGACAGAGACTAAAGAGACACAATTTTTGGAAGTAGACGAACAAAGACAATCTATCGTACCGATGCCACGCGTTACCTTGCATACTGTTGTGACACACCCAAACACGTCGTGGGTGTCAATCACTATGAGGGGGGTATCTCCAAAAGACGCTCACGACATGATGTTTGAGGAAATACAGCGTCTATCTGCAAAGGGGTTTACGCATGGCAACCAACAGGCGACACAACAATCTTCCGGCCCTGTGCCAGTTCCACCACAGCCTGTTGCAAGCACGCCGTCATACCCAACACCACAGTCCGCGGCCGCTACAACACCAAGCCCACCATCATCGTCAGACATGCGCGGCTGTAACCAAATTTCTTGGATTAGCGTTGACGTTAGCCAAAAAGGAAATCCAAAGACATCCTTTCACTGCAAAGAGCCTAGTAATGCTTTGAAATACCCCATCGTGAATGGACTCCCTCCGCAAGCTATCGCGGCGATGTTCAAACCATCACTAAACTGGCTACCGTCACACTTTGAAACCCCAGGTGTTTCTTATGCTAAGGAACAGATTGGTACACTTTACCTATACTGGAAGAAGGAAGGTAAATACTACAACCACGTATATGTCTCAGATAACCCAAACGAACCTGATACAATATACGACTTCCAGCCTGATTATTCGTTTGGCTAGAACACCATAACACATAAAAAAGAGGCGGTGTATAACCGCCTCTTTTTAGTCACTCAGTCCTGTTGCATATATGCGGGGAAGTTTCTCCTATTATCTAGTTTCTCTTGGGGTCTAAAGTATGGGCAAGCTGGTTCAAGAAATATACGCCAAACGTCGACACAAGGACTGCAAAGTATCCGTCGTACTGAGCTAAGACCTCTGGCGGAACATTGTTCGTAATGTACAAAGCGCCAATACCTAGCACAGAACTAAAGATAAACATAACTATTTGCTTCCATGCGGACGATAGCGACTGGAACGCAGGTATCTTCTCTGCTATCCAAGACACGGCAACAGCCGCGCCTCCTGCCGTAAGCCAAACTAAAAACTGCGAAATTGTCATTTCCATTTGTTACTCCTTTATGGTACTACATTCGGTACTAATACGACTGAACCTGTTATTAGATTCCAGATAAGCGCAATCACAGCGCCTCCAATTGACAATGCGAAAAATCCTAGTATCCCAAAATATACCCTGTGTATATTGAGCGTAGACTCTGTTTTGTCTTGCCTACCCTCAATCGTTTCGATCTTGCTCTCGTTTCGACTGTACACATCAGCGCCTCTCTTAACAATTATAGTAAGGTCGCTAACATCTTTACGCAAAGATGCTATACTGCTATTGGTTGTTACTTTTAACTCACCAACCGCGTCGGTGAGCGCCTGTATGTCTCTCTGCATAATAGCTAATGTTACCTCATTTTTAGAGTCTTCTTTGCCATGTTCTGTGCCAGCCATTGTCGTGCTCCTTGATGAATTATACTAGACTTTTCAATATCTTTTCATTATTTAATGTTAAGCTCTCCATCTTCTAAACATATGCACATCCATTCCGTAGAAATATACGTCACCTGTTGCTGTGTCCGACGCATTTCCAGCGTCTCTCCAGAATGCGACATATATCATATCTTCGCCAGCACCATAAAAACTTGGCGGCGCTGTAGACCTCAATATGTCCAAATATCCAGCCGTTCCAGGGACAGCAACAGTATAAGTCCCCGTTGACGTCGTCAACGTAGTCGCGGAGGTTCCCTCTGGTATATTGCCATAGGTAATTTTTAGAACAACATTTCCACTATTCGTCGTACAAGACCAATATCCGGCAAGTCTCATAAAATAGCCAGTACCAAGATACCACGGAATCCTCCAGTCAGTATGAACCCCTACGTAGTCCGACTCATTCGGTAATACCCATGCAAAACCAGAAGTCCACCACTCAGTAGGAGACGCATACTTCTCAACAAACGCATGTGCCGGAATGAACTCGCTAAACATATCCTGGTTATGATTCAATGGGAGCGCCCCGCTTGCATATACAGCATCATATCTGTCAAACGAATTGCTTGCTAGAATTATCGCGACTGCCCCCGTAGAACCACTACCAGTAATACTAATATATGGGTCAGACTCCATATCTCTGAATATGTTTCCAGTTATCGAAATATTCCATATCTCGTCGCCTGTTATATATATATTCGTTGCTGTACAACTGTCAAATATGTTTCCGTTTATAACGACGCCCTCATTAGACCCACCAACATATATTGCGGAGCCAACGTTGATACCAGAAAAAAAGTTGTTGCATATAATAACGTTTTCGCAATTATCGTCGTATCCATCGCCAATAGATATTCCAGTCGGTACTCCGGTGAAGTGACAATTTTTTATCGTTAACCTGTTAACATCATGCGCAAAAATCGCCCAGTCCTCACAGACAGAGAAATGGCAGTGATCGATCATAATGTCCGACGCGTTACCACCTATTTGTATCGTATTAGAGCCGCTACCAGACTGACTTGCCTCCAATTTCATGTCATAGATACCACATTCTCCTGCCGCCCAAAAAACTAGGAGGTCGCCACCACTTGTGGCCGTTGTCCTGAGTGTCGAACTCCAATCCGGTTCTCCTCTCAGGGAGACCTTTGAAACAATTGAATAACCAGAAGAAGTCAAGTAATCCCCACTAGGAAAAAACACCGTACTGTCATGGCTAATAGACTGCGCTTGTAAAATCGCCATTGTGATAGCTACAGTGTCATTCGTCGCTCCGTCTCCTTTTGCGCCAAAATACTTTACATTAACAAGTGGGTCTGCTGTTACAAGAACTGGGTCGCCAGCGTTGTGACTGTATGTTGTGTTCCTTAAAGTAGTAACAACATAACTAGAGGTTACAGCGCTCACTTCGTGCATTTCACATTGCGTGTTTCCCATGTCTACAAATAGGTAAACCTTCCTGCTGTCTGTTCCTACCCAGTCTGGCATACTGCTTAGTTTTAGCGTGTTACTGGCCGACGCAACGTCATCTACCAGATAAACACACTGCCCGACTGTGTACCTGACTGGCGTAGACCACTGTATCGACTCAAGATGCCTGACTCTTTCTGATAGCTTCGCAATTGCATGGCTCATGTCTCCATACGCATGTTTGTTATCCATTAATAGTCTCCGAAACGTACATCTAATCTCTCTCCATCTGGTGCTGTTACGCTAACAACAACGTGCAATACTTTCTTGTCCTCAGATATATCGCCTTGCCTCAATTGTACCTTATCGCCCAAAAAGTAGTGTAATCCATATAATGTTCCTTTAGTCTGAATAGGAGTTCCAGTAAAATTCTCTTTCGCCGAAAGTTCCTCCAAGACCGCCTCTCCATAATCCTCAAGCTGATACTCGAACTCGTTCTTGTCTGACGGTCTTATCACTTCAGAATCGTTCCACGGCGATACAGCAATGGCTGTTGCGTCTTCAACGGATATAACATCTTGAGTCGATAACTCACCCTTGCCTAGAACAATAATAGCGTTTCCCTCGGACAATCTATCTGTACTATATAGCGAGTTCTTTAAATTCTCATACTCAACAGAAAATGTCAGCGGAGAAGAGGACGTCGACGATCTATCCGTTCCAAGTTGGTCTAAGTAAGTCCTGAACTCAAACGTAGCACCACCAGTCTTAACAACAGCGAAGTCCACAGCCTTGCTTGTAGGGGTTGTAGACTGCGAGTATATTGCAAGCTCTTTCAATACGTCTAATAAGTTCTTGAATGCCCTGTCTCCACGCCAGTTAGCAGTTTGCGTATGAGAACCACTAACCGCCTCAACCGTAAACCCGGTGAAATTTCCCGCCCTTACACGGTCGGACGCAACAGCAGTTGGGCCTGCGTTCTCGTCAACATACTCCTTCATAACATCTTCTACATAATCGTCTTTCTCAGCCCTGGTCGTTCCGTGGCGGTACGCTATCCCTCTCCTTGCGAGAAGGTGGTTTATGTCATATCCGCTCGAAACAAATATTTTGCGCCCATCTTCATCTATTCTTCTCTCTGTCTTCCTGTGGAAACCAGAAAACTCTTTGTACCATTCAAGACCAGCCGATGGTACAGCACGATAAATTTCCACAAAACTGTCTGTAGTGAAATAATCAAATCTTGAGTCGCCATTATCATAGAATGATAATTCGTAACTCCCAACATCGTTTACTTTGCGCGAAAATTCCAGAGACGACCAAGTGTCAAAAACTGCCACTTGAGTCCCCGATGTGTTGAGTAGTCGTACTTGGTATCTCGCGGCAACTCCCGGCATATTTTACCTAACACTCCGTCTGGCAAGACCATTCGTAATAGTCCATGCCATAATTACCAGGATTCTTAGCGTACTCACCGATTCCTAGCACGCCAAAGTCGACATCACCTCCAAGACTCGCTCCATCGTACCTCAATATATTAGCACCAACAGAATTAATATCACACGAACTAGCAATAATCCAGTCCGGTGAGTTTCCATACACTTGTCCAAACGCAAGAGCACGACCAGAAAATATTCCGTCGTTCCTCGATGTTTTCCCCAACGATTGACCAGCGCTCGCGACTGCATTTAACGAAACAGGAAACATACCTATAGACGAATCTATATCATACGATGTTGTTCCTGCATCCGTCCACATATCCGAAGAACTTCCACCTTGTCTTGCACACACAACTGGCGGAGCAAATTTTCGCCCACCAAGAAACAATCTTAAGTCGTTATTAACCGTCGCGACACCACCGGAAATCCTAACGAATGCAACGGGAAACATATAATAAGGTGTTTCCTTGTCTCTTACCTGATTCCATGTCGACGAAACAGTATATAGTGATGCTCTAATAGTCTGGCCTGAACTTGCATAAAGAGCTACCAGATAGTCATCATCAGGATTGCTAAACCACGAAACTGACGAATCTGTTTCGTACAAACGACCACCAACTAAGGCCGCTCCTGAGTCCATTTGTATCAACGACCCAATAGTAGTCACTTCCAACTCGTTAAGATACCCGCGAATAACACCACCAGCAGAGTATAATCCCGTAATGCCAGAACCAGAATATAAATAACTACTTAGCTTACATTCACCAGCACAAAAAAGTGCATATAAAATATCAGCCATGTCCTGTGCGTCTATTGGAGCATACAGAGCCGCATCACCAACTTCTGTTCCAGGCCAATGAAATGATTTTTCCGTCATAATACCATCCTATACCGGCATATTTCCTGTTGCCATCCAAAAGAATTTAATAGATGTTCTAGTAGTCCCCTTGATATCTCTCCAATATATCGTCGCAGAATTACCACTAATGCCTACACTTGTTATTATATTACCTAAAGTTCCGGCGGGTTGAACCAACATACTTGGCCCATAATTCATAGCAAGAGCACCGGGAGGAACATATGAATACGGAAAAGTCACCGAAACATTCCCTGTCGCAGACGCGGCCCCAGTCCAGTTGACACAGCCAAACTGCGTTACAACGCGCGGACCAACAAGTATCCTATCATATGGGAAATAATTTGGGTTTGGGTTAAACCATTGAGGAGACGAAACGTTCCCAACACGAGCGTTCATATGAGCAATCTGGTGATCTCCTGACCGTAAAAAACTCCTTGTGTAGTTTATTGTCATAGAACCACCGCCAGCCGCAACAACAACCGTATAGATAACAATCTCCCATGTTGCCGCAGTCTGTGTAGCAGATGGGGCAGGGCCACCAACAACAGGACTCGACATTGCAATCCTGACAACTTGAGACGCAGATGTCTTTCTCAAGAAACACGAATAGTACCACGCACTAGCGCCAGAACCAAGTGAAAAGTCCTCGTTTGAATCGCTTGTAAAATATGTACCGTCGACAAGCGCCGCGCCAGGGCCAACTCTAAATGTTAGCCCAACAGGGTTCGACGCATCAAAGTTACCTAGCGGGTGATTCGGAATCACTCCTTGAACCGTCCTGTCTGAAAAAAGCATATGAAACAACTTCGACATTTCAGTATCGTCATATGGAGATAAAGAAACGTCTCCGCCGCCACCTACTTGCCAAAAATAACTATATTCTGTCATTAGCTCTCAAACCTCGTTCCAATAGCCATCCACGCAAAATCAACTACCGTCAAACCATAAGAAGCAACGTTATAATAATATCTCCAATATATTGTTGCAGTTGTTGTCGTTACAACAACTGTACTCGCTATATATGGAATCCTAGGGCCATTACCTGAACAACCAGAACCGCAATACCAATAGCAATATGTCGGCTCAACAAAAACAATTGGACTATAATCGAATGCTTTCGGAAACGTCACTACCTTTGACCCATTATCCGACGCAGAACCAGTCCACTGTATAGTACCAACTTGTATCTTTGTGTCATCCGCAAGATCATAATTCGTTGTTCCAGCCGTATTCCAAGCTGTTGCACTCCCACCACGACGTGCCCTTAATTCGGGTACGCCATGACCGCTTGAGCCAACTCTGTTCATGACAGGATAAACACCATATATATAATTTGCGCGTACGGCAACATTCGCTACTCTAACATCCCACACATTTCCCTCGCTCTGAGTTAACGTCGGCCAATTCAGATTCGAAGAAGTCCCACTCAAAGGCCCAAGCGCCAACAAACGGACTTGCTGTGTAGCGTTGCTTAAACGCAAAACAATGGAATAGCAATAAAAATCCTGCGGAGGGTTTTGAAGTGTTATGTCTACATTTCCAGTGTTGATATAGACAACACCTTTGATAACAGCGGCCCCAGGCCCAACCCTAATTTTATTTTGGGCAATACGCGTAATTGACAATCCCTGTCCAACACACCCACCAGAGACCACGCCGTAACTTTCCTCATCACTTACCAATAAGCGGCGAAAAATCTCCCTGTATGCAACAGCAGAGTATGGCGCTAATATAGCATCACCTGTGATTTGTCCGTCCCATAGTTGGCTAGTTTGTGTCATATCGCTATATACCTCTCATAATATTCAATACTAATATTAGATTCTTTTGGAATTACAGAGTTTATGTCTGTCTCTAATAATATATCGTTATGTCCGGCGTTAGCTTCAGGTTCACACGCAATGTGGAACGTAGCGAGGTCGCTATCCACCGTAAGGTGTCCGATAATGTTTCCAGATATACTAGAAGTAACTGTCTTTATCCCAGGTCTCATATCGAAGACTACCTTTTCTCCAATCGCAATATTAATCCCAGATATGTCCAACTTCTCGTCAGTCGTCAGATTTCTTATAACTGGCGCGTCAAACGGGCCATATAGCACAATAACAGGGTAACTTATCCAAGTCCCAGAATACTGAACTGAGAGACCAACTGATAAAACACCTGCTTGCCCAAAAAACATGTCAACTCCGTCGAACTCAAACGGTAGTATTAGGTGGTCTGGTTGATCTAATTGCCAGTCAACAATCATCATCGTCGGGTCGTAAAATGTTGGGTCTGGTGCTATGAATCTTATCGTCTCTGTAAAACCAAAGTGATCCCAATTCTCAGGGTATTGAAACGTTGGGCCTTGCTCTACCATGACATCTATTGCCCTTTTTTCTCCATTCGACAGCGTCTTAACCAGAGTCCCCATTTCAAAACTATTTAACAACTGCCTGTTCGGTCTCATGATGTCTAGTATTTCAGACCGATTTTCCCAGTATTCATTCCTTGTGCATCCCGCTTTCCTGAAAACAAACTGCAAGACACGAGATTGCAACCTGTAGTCGTATATAGTCGTTCCGTGCTGAAATGGCCCTTTTTGCTGGATATAATCTATCCCTGGCATACCAAAACCATCCTCGCTTAGTATCACCGTGTCTCCAATAGACAAATTGTAGACCTTTCCATCTGGCGAGAAATACTCTACGTATTCAACCTTGTTGAACTCTTTAGATCGCTTTAGTAATGCCATGTTACCTCCACACAGACGCAAGCAACGCTAGCGCGTCATGCCTGATCGACGCCTCTGACTGAACATTTCTGTAAGTCGGATTTATCTCTAGGTGTGTACTCCTGTCTATATTCATCGGCGCAGGAGCGACTGCCGGAACTGGCGACATCGCACGCTGGAAATTCTCTAAACTTGGGAATATTTTACCACTAACAGGAGGAACAAATACCTCAGCCCGTTTCTCTCCTACGACATATGGCATTCCTCTTCTAACATTACCTCCATACTGTCTCCCAGGAGCGCCACCGCCTCTCCTAACTGGTGGGTCTCCAAACGGCGCAGGAGTATTTATAGACCAAACAGAAACAAGGGACTCCACGATACCCGAAACAAGGTCAGCAATAGAACCTGCAAAAATATTATTAAGAGTGGAATAAAATTCCTCAGATATATTTTCAAACGACGGGTCTTTAATTACTTCTAAAAGAAATGATAGAGCACCAGTTAATATTTCTACCGCGGTCGCTAAAATCTGAATCTCTATTGCAATCGTCGCGAAGACAGCGGCAAGTTTCATGAGTCCAGATGTTATTACAGAATCAGCCCATTCAACCAACTTTTGCAAAAAAGACTTTCCGTCTTCAGGCGCTTTATCGATTATTCCTAGCGCTAGAGCTATCCTGACTGCACCGCTTTGTATAAGACCACCAGCAGTAACAACAGCCTTACCAAAGTCGATCAACTGACTACCCCATTTAAAGACGACTGGTAAGTATTTGATGCTTGCATTCACAAGCCTCTCCCCAACGTCCTCTATCGCACTAACTATCTTCTCGAATCGATTCTCCTCAGGGCCAAGACCCAATTTCTTCATCAGGTTTTCCCATGATGTCCCAAGTTTAGCAAATACGCCGTCCTCTCCCATAAGAGGGCCTGTAACTGATTTTAGGTTCTCGAATGCTGTCTTTAGGTTATCAAAAGACTCGCCAACCCCAGTCGATTTCAGTATGTCGAAAACGTTTTGTAACGAGTTCTTCCAATCATCTGCCTTTTGGCGCGCCTCGTCCATAAGTGCATCCAGATTGCCGAAAATTCTATCCATTTCCTCTTGACTTGGTGCTTTTATTAGGTCAAAAGGAATAATACCATCTTCGTCGTCAACCTTCTCCTCGACATCTTTCTGCAATCTCTCTAGCAGTTTCATTTGTTCTTCGATCAGTTTATTCTGTTCGATCATTGCCTCAATTTGAGTCCGAAGTACGTCAGCCCTTCTCTCTAGCAACTCTAAAGACCTGCGCGCGGCCTCCTCTTCTTGCCTTGCGGCCTCCAACCTCGCCTCAGCAACAGAGAGTTCTGTGTCCCTCTGCGCCTCGACATCTCTTATTTGCCTTTTGATCTGAATGGCGCGTTTCTCAGCCTCTAGCCTCTCACGCTCCTCCGTTGTTAGTCTCTGTGTTCCAATCGCCTCTGCGATTTCTCTGAGCCTGACTTCTTCGTCATAAGATTCTGTTACTTCAGAAAGCTGGTTACGCAACCCTCTCAGTATAGAGTCATATTTCTGCGTTACCTCATTAACCGCCCTTTGAGCATCCTCAACCCTTCTTGAGGCCTCCTCAACGGCACGTTCAGCGGCGGCAATATGGAACAATGTTGAGATATAAGCGGTGAAATTTCCCTGACTTACGCCAATGGCGCTTACCATTTGCCGGATTGCTTCATTCACGCCAAGTACACCAGCCCGAACACGAGCTAACGCCGACGCAATCCCTTCCCTCGCTGTCAGTATCCTCGGGACTATATTTATCCCATCCTCGCCGCCGATCTGACTTGACATGCTACGAATATAACTCTCTACCAACCCCGCTATATCATCAAACATATCGAAGTCGGCAAGCGCAAACCCACGAATCCACTGGTTCATCGCCTCAGCACCCCACCTGTCAATATAAGGCGCTATATCAGGCGGAGAGCCAGGAGCAAACCACGTCTCTAATATGTCAGCTATCCAATTTATTACCGTTGTCAGATAACCGATGCCAGTTGCAATACCCTTCGCAAACGATTCTAGAAAACCAATCCCCCACTCATATGCTCTGCTTGACAGCGACGCAAAAGTTGTTGTGCTACCCCTGGCAAACGAGGCTATATGACCTGCCGCACTTGTCAGACCATCCGATAACAGCATTGCAAACGCAAGAATATTAACCGCAAGTTTCTCAGCCCACCACGCGACATCAATTGTCCTGCTCTTTAGTTCCGCAATGCCTTCCGTCGCATATCCAGCATGATCGCGCACACCAAACAGCGCTTTGAATAACGTTGAT
>WOR8_10009686_pt1 | contig 13514 bp, 17 predicted proteins | sample DeeMarSeWOR38_10_FD_19890 | JGI IMG/M metagenome (IMG submission 19890) | reverse complement strand
CATCGGCCTGGCCTTTGGCGTACTGGCCCAGAAGGCGGGATTGTCGCCGCTTCAAATTGGCCTGATGTCGGTGTTCGTGTTTGCCGGCAGCTCCCAGTTTATTGCCGTGTCGATGCTGGCGGCCGGGGCTTCGTTCGTATCGATTGTGGCAACGACGTTCGTCGTAAATTTGCGGCATTTTCTAATGAGCTCGGCCCTGGCGGTATTTTTGAGAAATGCCGACCGAAAAAAGCTTTCGCTGTTTGCCTATGGCGTGACCGATGAAAGCTTTGCCGTCAATCTCGCCAAATTCAGGGATTCGCAGTGGGATCTAAATTCGGCCCTGGTGACCAACCAGACGGCCAATCTTACCTGGATCATCACAACGGTGCTCGGGGGTATCGGCGGTCAGTTCATTCCGGCCCATGCCTTTGGCATTGACTATGCGCTGATTGCGATGTTCATCTGCCTGCTGGTGTTTCAAATCAGGGGTGTTATTTATGTCATTACCGCCGTCATCGCCGGCATCTGCGCGGTTTTTTTGTCATTGTTGATCCCCGGCAATTCCTATATCGTGATTGCCTCCATGGTGGCAGCGGCTATCGGTGTGGTTTTAAAAAAGGCTACCGCTTGGGGAAAGGAGGGTTAGGATGGTTTCAACCGAATATCTGGCCGTGATTTTGGGTATGGGGCTGGTGACCTTTTTACCGCGCTGGCTGCCGCTGGTGTATTTGACCAAACGCAGCCTGCCGTCCTGGCTGGTGGAGTGGCTGGATTTTATCCCGGCGGCCATCTTGAGTGCCATCCTTTTGCCGGCCCTGATCACGGACAGCACCACCCGGGCCCTTGACCCGGCGCGCCCCGAGCTTATCGTTGCCATCCCGACCTTTGTATTCGCCATCGCCACCAAATCGCTGGGCGGCACCGTCATCGCCGGCATGGTCCTGTTCGCCCTGGCTGAAAAATTCTTATCATAACGGTGCCACTCTTTTTGCGCTGTCAACCGTTCAATTGTTCCCCAATTAATTGAAATCATAAATTTAAATTACTACCAGCATATTTATGTCAACCCTTGTTGCTGCCCGCTGACCAACTCCTTTCCCAACTGATGCTGCCATTAAAGCATAATAAAAAAATCTATGGGCTTGCGCCGGATTTCCAACCGGAACCATATCCTTTTGAAATTTTAACCATTTAATTTTTACACACCCAATCTCACATTGACGCTTCATCAGGCTTTCAAGCCTAAGTGCAATGGATATCGTCATTATTGGCATCACAGTTGCTTTTAATCGGCACTAAATGCTTGAAAAAGGAGATTGAGATGAAAAAAAGATGGCAAATAAAAACCCGTGTTTTTGCTTTTTTCATACCAAGCTTTCTACTTTTGACTTCGCTGCTATATTTGACTGGCTGTACGCTCACGCCCAAAGCGATACAGCTTGCAAATGAGAAGGCAGCACCGCAGTATGAATACCGGAATATTACAAAGATTGAATCGGTGATCATGCAAGAAAATGGCGACGTTTCGCTGTGTGTCGAGTTAGACAACCCAGATGGAATTGAAAAACCAAAATTGAAAACCATAACAATTCCGCTGGCTATGATAAACGCAGAAGCCAATCAGGATGTGCGGCATGGGTTTCACCCCGGGGAATGTCCGTCACGCTGCTACTGGTATCCGATCGAAAAAGTTGAAAATGGTTGTGATAAAATTACCCCTGAAAATGCATCTTCAAAATCGATCCTTCCGATCGAAAAATTGACCATTTACTCACAGGATCAGCTTTACGAATTTATCGATTCCCATAACGAAAACAAAAAAATAACGGGAAAAATATACGAGGTTAGTCACGTATCAAGTCATACTTCAGAAATATACTGGTTCGCCCAAATCGATCGGCAACGGATAGCGCCGAGCAGCATCGCTGGTGTTTATGAGGATACCAGCACAAATCTTTATTACCTGACTGTACCGGCGGCGATGGTAGGGGATTTAATTATAGGCGTGGTAGTCGTGGCAGTGACGATAACTGGTGTCGCTTTTGGGATATATCTACGGACACTATAATTTCCAGTCAGGTCTGATCAATTTTAATTGGGACATGCGCCTATTGCAATGACTGGCAACTGGAAACCATGGAGCAAAATATGAAAACAGCAATGATAGCATTCATTTCAATCCTAATTACTATCGGTTGTAGCCCGGCCGCTCACCAGGAAAAACTTGCATCTGCAAAAGAACGTGAAATGACGCTCGGAATTGTGCAAAAGGAAATCCGGGTTGGAATGTCTCAAACGGATGTGGCAAAAGCTTTGGGCTCACCGAACATCGTAACTCTTGATACAAATGGGAAAGAAACTTGGATTTATGACAAAATTGCATCGGAAGCATCATATTCAAAAAGCAACATCGGCGGTGTTACCGGCGCTGGCGGAACCAGTGGCAACACCTTGCTGCTGGGACTCATAACAGGCGGTTATGAATCAGGTGCATCGAGCACCACCCAAAAAACGCTAACGGTGGTCATAAAATTTGACCAAGACCATGTGATTGAATCTTTTTCATACCATTCAAGTAAATTTTAAAATAAGTTGAGAAAATGAAACTTTTTATTATCTCCATTCTGATAAGTTTCTTTATAACAAACTGCGCGTCTTCTCCCTCGCCAAAATTGGACAACACCGGGCTTCAAGACCGCCAAATTCAGGAAAAGACCCAGCTTCAAATCCGCCAAATTCAAACTAGAACTTATGAAATAGCAGAACCAGAACTGGTCATGAAAGCCGTGTTTAACGTTTTGCAGGATGATGGTTTTATTATCAAGACGGCAGCACCCGGGATTGGCCTTTTGACCGCCACGAAAGAGATTGATATTGAGAAAATGAGTGAATCCGTGCTTTCCTTTTTTTTCGGGGCTCCCGATGCAAGATGGAAGAAGAACTCTGTTATAGAGGCTACCTGTAACGTCAGCTGTTTTAAAGACAGGTGCAAAATTAGAGTGAACTTTACGCAAAAGGTTTTAGACAACCTGGGCGGGGTAGTAAAAATAAGACAAATATATGATCAGAAATTCTATCAAGCATTTTTTTTCAAATTAGATAAAAGCATGTATATTCAAAAAATGGGACTGTAGTTCAATTTCGCTTGGGTTATGATGCTATCCGATTGTCAAATGAAGTTGCAACTGTCACCCCAATTGGCGAAACAACAAAGCAATTGAGACGAGCATGGAATTTGGAGACCGCTTCTAATCGTATTCATAGACCTCGTAGATCGTCTCCGATCCCAGCAGTCGATCAATTTTGCTTTGAATTTCAGCACGTTCTTCGCTCTGCAGCCACTGGTTCCAGTAAAATTCTGACTGCCATTTGGTGACCACCAGGCTTTCGCCGGGCTGATCGACCCGCTTCAGGGTCTCCCCGGCGATATATCCCGGTGTTCCCATGGTCACCCCCCTTAACTGATTGATTAGCACCTTCAGATCTTCGGCCTTATCTTCTGTTACCTTGCGTCTAATGTGAATCCTGATCATTTCCGATGCTCCTTATTTCCATTTGAAGGATTTAGAGTCCAGGTCATCGAAGCCACCTCCTGCTGATTTTTTTGCTATATCCGGAATGAATCAGCGCGTTTTAATATACCGAAAAATAGAGTATTCTGTTTCAACGCCGGGGATCGCATCAATTTTGGATTGAATTTCCTTTCTTTCGTCACTTTCAAACCAGGCCTGCCAGTCTTCCAGGGTGTACCAGGAGCTGATGGCGGCGATTTCACTTTTTTCGCCGATGGATTTTAAATATTCACTTGAAATGTAACCGGGTTGCAGGGGAACCATACGCCTTATTTCCTTGATGATGTGAAAAAGTTCCCTTTCCTTGTCTTTCGGACATGTGCGTTTAATTAAAACTTTAACAGCCATCGTAACCCTCCTTCCACGCCCTGAAGTGGTTTAATAACCCGCCGGAGGCGGGCAAGCCCCATTTTATCCGCCCGCCAGAGGCGGGTAAACCTCTGGCGGACTAATGTCCGATATCTGCGTTGCTAACCGATTCAAAATGTACTGCTCATCCCGCCGCAGGCGGGACGACGCTTTTGAATCGGTTAGCGCCTTGAGGCCTACATTAACTTATTAAGATTCGACAGGTCATCCCCTTTGCGGGGATCTCGAACATGATCTGGGGTTCTAAAACCACTTCAAAAGCGTTTAAAGATTTTTAAATCTGCTAACAAAGACAATGTGAGATTAATAGTGTGGTAGTTTAAAGTTTTAATTTAGCGTTCACAGTCGGAAGCGTTCTGATGTCAGTGTGACAATGTGCAGGGAGTTCCGCGGTGGAGTATATTCAAATTTAAGACTTAACTATCGGAGTTGCAAGCTTAAGCTCTAAATTATCCGATATGCAGTCAGCTGTCAACAAAGACCCGACAAGAAATATGTTTCTGGATGCCGGATCGAGTCCGGCATGACGCACAGAAATCAGGCGTTTCTCTGCGTTGCGACACCGACTGCGAAGTGAGGTTTCGATTTCAATCTTTCAGACTATCAGCTATGAGCCATGAGCTATGAGCTAAAACGTACGTGAGCATTTTGAATCGGACTGCAACGCAGATATCGGACATGAGGTGGGGTTCTAAAACCACTTCTAAATGGCTATTGCCATTTGACGTCTGTACAACTGACTATAAAGCCCGCCATGCTGCATCAGTTCATCATGCCGGCCGGTCTCAACGATAAGGCCCTGGTCGAGGACAATGATTTTATCGGCGTTGCGAACCGTGCTCAGACGGTGGGCGATGACCAGGGATGTACGGCCTTCGAGCACCCGTTCCAGGGCCTGTTGAATCAGAAATTCGGCTTCGGCATCCACCGACGAGGTGGCTTCATCCAAAATTAAAATGCGCGGGTCGGCCAAAATGGCCCGGGCCAGGGCCAGACGTTGCTTTTGCCCCCCGCTGAGCTTGACCCCCCGTTCACCGATCTCGGTGTCATAGCCCTGGGGCAGCTGCATGATAAATTCGTGGGCATTGGCGGCTTTGGCGGCCTGGGTAAGCTCTTCTCGAGTGGCATCCGGTTTGCCGTAAAGAAGGTTTTCAGCCACATTGTTGTTAAACAAAAAGGAATCCTGGAGCACCACGGCGACCTGCTGTCGGAGTGCAGACAGCTTGATTCGGCGCAAATCATGACCGTCGATGGTAATTTTGCCCTTATTGGGATCGTAAAAACGGCAAATGAGATTGGCAATGCTGGTCTTGCCGGCACCGCTGGGCCCCACCAGCGCTACCATTTCTCCGGGAGCCATTTCAAAGGCGATGTCATGCAATACCTTGTCGCCGGTGCCATATCGGAAGGCCACGCCGTCGAAAACCAGATTGCCTTCAATGGTCGATAGCGCAACGGCATCGGGAGCATCGCTGACCTCGGTGGTCTCATCGAGGATCTCGAAAAATTGATGGGTTCGTAAAACGAAGTGGTGTAAGATAGAAAGGCCACCAGGGTTCCCAGCGACAATTCTCCTTTTATCACCATTATCGCACCGACGCCGAGCACGATCACCGATCCCATGGCGCCCAGGAAACGAATGGCCGGGAAAAAGACCGACCAGTACCGGATGCCTTCGACCCGCGCCCGGTAATAGCGCTCACTTTCGGTCGTAAAGCGTTGGCGCTCCATCTCCTCCCGGGCAAAGGCCTGAATCACCCGGATTCCGGATAGATTGTCCTGGAGCTTGGCGTTGATGTCACCGAGCCGGGCACGGACGCTGCGATAGACGGGACGGATTTTGGTGTTGTAATGGCGCAGGGCGACAGCCAGGATCGGAACCGGTATCAGAACCAGGGCGGCCAGGCGCCAATCCAGTACAAACAGAATAATGGATCCGCCGATCAGGCGGATCAGATCGACCGCCGTCAAGGCGGAGCCGTGGGTAACAAAATGCTCCAGGGCGCTGAGATCGTTGGTCACCCGCGACATCAACTCACCGGTGGACGTGCGCTCGAAAAAGGCCAGGGACATTTTCTGCAGATAGGCATACAGCCGGACCCGCAAGTCGAAAATAAATCTCTCCCCCAGGGCATGGCGCACGTAATTGTCTCCGATCTGCACCAGCTGGCTCAAGGCATAGGCCCCCACCAGGGCCGCGATCAGAATCCCCAGGTATTCTAAATCCAAGTCCGCGATGACCTCGTCGATGATTTCTTTTTGAAATAACGGCGGCACCAGTTCCAATCCGGCGCGCCCCACCAGCAAAAGAGCGCTCAAGATCAACGTCTTCCAGTAAGGGGTTAAAAGAAGAAAAAGCCTTCTCAGGATTTGCATGGGTTACTCCGGTTGTAGTTCGAGTGAAATTTTTATTGCGACATGAGACGGAATAATCAGGCTCACCATCCGGGGATTTACCTGCCCTCAAAAGGCAGGTAAACCAACGGAGGGCGGGCAATCCCGGTGCTGCGGTAGGCAGTATAAAGAAAGATGATTTCAGTGTAAAGGGTCGTTTGTTTATAAAACTGTCAATTACGGTCTCTCTAAGATGATGCTAAATATTTTTTTGGATTCGCCATAAATTCTTTATAAATCTGGTAGTGATTCGTATCCTCGTAATCAATCGTCCGGACCGGTGCTTGATCAAAATTCAGTATGCGTGCCCCGGGGCAGGCCAGCAAAATAGGAGAATGGGTGGCGATGATGAACTGGGCCTGACCGGAATTGCCGGCCTGGGTGAGCAAATCCAGCAGCTTTAGCTGACTTCGGGGTGAAAGGGCGGTTTCCGGTTCATCCAGTATGTAAAGCCCTTTTATTTTCAGACGTGATTTAAAAAAGGCCATCAGAGACTGGCCGTGGGACTGAGACATCAAAGACTTGCCGCCGAAATATTCCAGCAAGCCCGGGTCCATGGTCAGCCATTCATCCAGGATGCGGGCAAAATTGTTGAAAATGTCCGAGCCGAAAAAGGATCCGTTCACGCTGCGGCCGTTGGCCCATTCGAGGTGGATCGTTTTATAGAGGTCATTCTCATAGGGGCTGGCGTTGTAGCGGGGCCGCAGGATGCCCTGCCAGATATAGATGCCTGGCCTGTGCCAGGGTTGATTTGCCGCAGCCGTTTTCACCCACAAAAAAAGTCACCGGCGCATCCAGGGGTATGTCGGGGGTCTTTTGAAACAGTTCCAGGTTAAAGGGATAGTGATCCCGGGTCGGGTATTTGTCAGGGTTTAGCGATACTTTTTTCAGATGCACTTGAACAACTCCTCCTGATAATTCTGTTGAGGCTCTTTTTTACCATAACGGCGCAATGTTTGCGTAGATATTTTCCTTTTCTATCTATTAAACACTGCTCAGCACAATGCAAGTTCTGCAGACTGATTATGGATGGCAAAACTTGACTGTACATTTGCCAGCTCGCGCTGTAGCCAAATTGCCACCACAGCGGTCTCGACGGCGGCAGTGGCCAGTTTTAGCAGTGTATTGAGTATCGGACCTTCGGTGAGGTCGATACGGGTGCTTTTGGTTCCATTTCACGCAGCGTGGCAATCGCCTCCTCCGCCCATTTAATATAGGCCCGGTTTACATGTTCGCCATAGCTGAATGCCAGTTGCCAGAAAGGCATATTGGGGTCTTCGACTTCTTCCTGCTGGAACCGCTGTTTTAGCGCCTCAATTTCAGTTAACTCGCCTTTCTGGCGGTCCCGGAAGCGTTCGATCTGACGGATGTTTTGCGCCAGCGAAATCTGCTGACCGAACATCAGTTTTAAAAGGGTTTCGTGACGCCCGATGTGGCGCCCGGTGGGCTCCACCAGCCACTGCTGCAATTCCTCAAGCCCCTTGGCGGTTAGGGCGTAAATATGACGATCGGGTTTGCCCTCCTGTTTGTGAACCGATCGGGTGGCCAGCCCTTCTGTCGCCAGCCGCTTTAAGATGGGATAGATCTGACCGTAGCTTTCGCTCCAGAACCCGGCTACATTTTGCTCATAGAATTTTTTAATGTCATAACCCGACATAGGCCCGTAGGATAAAATTCCCAGGACGGCAAACCGAGTTTTGCTTTTTTTCATAACATCCCTCGCGCACTTATATCTAATTGATATATAGCAAATAGATACTTTCTGGCAACAGCAAAAAACCAGACTCAAAATTGTGCGGGTCACCAAAAACAGCAAGATTCGGGTGGCGCTAAGATATTTTGTGCCGTATACTCGGCTTAAATAGTTTACAGAAAGGTACAAGAGCATGATCCCGACCTCCCTGTCCCAGGCCAGCAACGATTATGATCGCATTGAAAAAGCCATTAAATTTATTGAGAAAAATTTATCTCGTCAACCGGACTTGAAAGAAATCGCCGATCATATCGGTCTGAGTGAATATCATTTTCAGCGCATGTTCGGCCGGTGGGTCGGTATCAGCCCCAAGCGTTTTTTGCAGTTTTTGACCAAAGAGTATGCCAAACAACTGCTGGAAAACTCGTCCAATCTCCTGGATGTAACCTATGATTCTGGCCTGTCCAGCCCCGGTCGCCTGCACGATCTTTTTGTAACCTGTGAGGCGGTCACCCCCGGCGAATATAAGAGGAAAGGAGAAGGGCTTACCATCAAATATGGCTATCATCCCAGTCCCTTTGGCGAATGCCTGCTGGCAACGACCGAAAGGGGTATCTGCGGTTTCTTTTTCGTTAAATACAGGGACCGTAAGGATCCGCTCACCGAATTGCGCTATTTCTGGAAAAATGCGGACATCGTGGAAGATCCGCAGGCATCCGGGGCACTGGTCGAACGGATTTTCAACCCGTCCTTTGCCGATCCTTCCACACCGTTGCACCTGATTTTAAGCGGAACCAATTTTCAGATTAAGGTCTGGGAGGCCCTGATCAAGATTCCCTTTGGCGCAGCGGTATCCTACGAGGATGTCGCGGTCCAGGTGGGTATCCCGGGTGCCACCCGGGCAGTGGGCAGTGCAGTGGGCAAAAACCCCATTTCGTTTATTATTCCCTGTCACCGGGTGATCCGCAAAACCGCCGACTTCGGCAACTATGGCGGGGGCACCGCCCGCAAGAAGGCCATTCTGGGATGGGAGGCGGCCCACCTATCAATAGCTCATAGCACGTAGCTGATAGCTCAAAGTGTGTTTGCCGGTTATCCGGTTTGCCCGCTATCTAACGGGCCATCGGGCTAACCGGCAAACTCTGATAAGGAGATAACAATGATTGCAAGATTGTGGCATGGCTGGACAACGCCTGAGAATGCTGATATTTACGAAAACTTGCTCAGGACGGAGATCTTTCCCGGGATCGCTGCCAAAGGCGTTACCGGATACCGGGGTATCCGGCTGATGCGGCGTGCGTGTGATGAGGGGGTCGAGTTTATTACCCTAATGGAGTTTGATTTCTGGGAGGCCGTCAAAAAATTCGCCGGTGAGGACTACGAACGCGCCTATGTGCCGCCGAAGGCTCGTGAGGTTCTGGCGCGTTTCGATGCGCGCTCCCGGCATTATGAGATACGGGAACACCAGAGCTATTGATATGGAATCTCTGCCCCTTTACATCATTGCAGCGCTGGCCCTGATCGTAACTCCCGGACCGGATGTTATCTATGTTTTGTCCCGGGGAATTGCCGACGGCCGGGCCGGCGGCCTGATGGGAGCCCTGGGGGTCACCTGCGGTATTTTCATCCACACCCTGGCCACATCCCTGGGGCTGGCAGTTTTGCTGCAGACGTCTGCTCTGGGGTTCTGGATCCTGAAACTGGCCGGAGGCGTATACCTGGTCTACCTGGGGATTCAAATGATCAGAAACAAAAGGGCCTTTGACCTGGAGATCAGCGGCAATGGTATCAATCTTAAAAAATGCTTTGCCCAGGGATTTCTGTCAAACGTGCTCAATCCCAAAGTGGCCTTGTTCTTCGTTGCCTTCCTGCCTCAGTTCGTCAATCTAAATAATCCCCATTACAGCATCCATATGATCGGCCTGGGGCTCATTTATGCCGTCCTGACCATCGGCTTTTTAAGCATCCTGGGAACCTTTGCCGGACTCATCGGCGCCTGGCTGAAGTCCAGAAGATCGGTGGCCGGCAACATCAGGTGGGTTCCCGGCCTGGTTCTGATGCTGCTGGGGGTAAGGCTGCTGGTTTCCCAGCGCAACTGAAAAGCCGGCGCCTGCTTGAATTCAGCGGCTGGTCCTGGGCCCTTTCAACAGACGGGCAGAGATTTACCGGTCTGCTCCCGCTTGTCCACGGTTAAGACAGAAAGTTATAATTTTATGGACGTCCCCTAAATACTAAATACCTAAGAAAGGGCTTCCTTAATACGGGCCATGGCCCTTTGGACGTTTTCGTATTCGTTAAAGGCACTGATGCGGATATAACCCTGGCCGCATTTGCCGAATCCGGCCCCCGGCGTGCAGACCACCGCCGCTTTTTCCAGCAGCCGGTCGAAGAATTGCCAGGAATCGGAACCGCCGTCGATCCAGATATAGGGAGAATTTTCACCACCGATACATTCGAATCCGAGGCTGGACATTTCTCGGCGAATCAAGGCCGCATTTCTCAGGTAGTAATCAATCAGGCTTTTGGCCTGCTGCTGGCCCGCCTCGCTGTATACCGCTTCAGCCGCTTTTTGCACCGGGTAGGAAACACCGTTGAATTTGGTGGACTGGCGCCGGTACCACAGGGCGTGCAGAGGCTGGGCCTCACCCGCAGCGGTGTAGGCGACACATGACTTCGGCACCACCGTGAAGGCGCAGCGAGTGCCGGTAAACCCGGCCGTTTTTGAAAAGCTCCTGAATTCGACGGCAACCTCCCGGGCACCTTCGATTTCATAAATCGTTCTGGGCAGTTCGTCATCGCGGATAAACGACTCATAGGCGGCATCATACAGGATGAGGGCCTTGTTCTCCCGGGCGTAATCCACCCATTGTCTGAGGCCCGCTTTTGAGATGGTTGCCCCGGTGGGATTGTTCGGGTAGCACAGGTATATCAGATCGACCTTTTCCCGGGGCAGATCCGGGATGAAGCCGTTTTCCCGTGTACCCTCCAGATAAACGAGACCGCTGTAGCGGCCCTGGTCATATTCACCGGTTCGGCCGGCCATGACATTGGTATCGACATAGACCGGGTACACGGGGTCGGGTATCGCAATGGTGATATCTCTGGAAAAAATTTCCTGGATATTGCCGTTGTCGCACTTGGCGCCGTCGCTGATAAATATCTCGTCCGGGGCAATATCGGCCCCCCGGGCCCGGTAATCATGCCGGGCAATTTTTTCACGTAAAAATTCATAACCCTGCTCGGGCCCATACCCCCGAAAGGTTTTGGCGTCGGCCATTTCATCCACACCCCGGTGAAAGGCCTCGATGCAGGCCGGGGGCAGCGGCCGGGTGACATCGCCGATGCCCAGCTTGATCACTTCCCGGTCCGGGTGGGCCTCCTGAAAGGCGGTGGTGCGGTTTTTGATCTCAGCAAATAAATAGGATGCCTGGAGTTTGAGATAGCTTTCATTGATCGTAATCATCGGTCACCTCTGTAAAATTCATGCTTATGTTCATTTTTGGATTTCCCGGGTTAAAAGTCTAATATTCAGTAATTGAAAGGGTTCTATGAATTTCATGAATTTTAATCTTTTATTCTTTAAGATTTGGTTAATGCGATGCTGGCGCGGCTTTCCAGCCGCGATTAGGCCTCTTCAAGCTTGTTATTTCGCGGCTGGAAAGCCGCTCCTACACTTTAACTAAATATAATTATAAGATCTTTTGATTGTACTCATCAAATGCTCTATCGCTTTATTCCGGAGCTGAATTACGATTCTTTCTCCCCTTCATCAATCGGAAATTGGGCGGTTTCCTTATAGGTGGACATGACGATGGACGTCTTGGTCAGCTGAACGCCATCGATGGAGCGGATGGTTTCGCGAATCAGGCGGCCGATCTCCTCGGTATCCGCTCCCCGCAGTTTGACCAAAAAAGCATCTTCGCCGGCCACATAATGGACTTCCTGGACGTGAGGGCGGTAGGCCAGTTTCTTGCCGATTTCGATTTCATCGGCAGCCTCATCGATCTTGGCGGTGATGAACGCCACCAGGCCTTTGGCGAAAAATTTGGGGTTGAGCCTAACTTCGTAACCATCTATAATTTTTAACTTCTCAAGCTTGCGAATCCGTTCCAAAATCGCCGATGGGGCCAGTCCAACCTGACGGGCCACATCCACATTCGGTATCCGAGCCTTTTCCTGTAATATTTTCAGTATATTTAAATTAATTTCATCAATCATTCTTATAAAATCCAATTTTAAAGAAGAATATTCTTAAATATAAGTGGAGTCAAGAAAAATATACGGATCACATTTATTCGGCTGTCTGGAGGGCAAAGGTGAATTTCTCTTCTTTGTCGATACCGGCCAATAAATTGAGCTGCCGCAAGCGCCCACACCAATGCGCGATGATCCATCCTGGCTGCCGAAGACCGAAATCCCGCAATCAAAAATCCTCCCCCCTTGATTTAATAGTGCTTTGCTGGTACGGGAAGCAGAGAATTGACGATTGCCAATTCAATCGTTTGAAGGAGGCGTCCATGGCGACGTTTAATGGTTTTCCCAGGCAATATTTTACGTTTTTCAACCAGTTGAAAAAGAACAACACCAAGGAATGGTTCGAAGAACACCGCAGTGATTACGAAGAGGTTGTGATGCATCCGGCCCGGGAGTTTGTGATGGCAATGGGCAAAAAGCTCCGCAAAATTGCGCCCGGGGTGAATGCCATTCCCAAGATCAACCAGAGTCTGTTTAAAATTAACCGCGATGTTCGCTTCAGCAATGACAAAAGCCCCTATAAGACCTATATGGGAATCTGGCTGTGGGAAGGCGAAGGCAAACGCATGGAATCTTCCGGATTTTACCTGCACGTGGAGAACAAAAATTTGCTCATCGGGGTTGGGATTAAATTGTTTCCCAAAACGCTTTTAGATCGATACCGCCAGGCGGTGGTGGATAAAAAGCAGGGGCCGGCGCTAAAGGGCGCGGTTAAAAAAGTTACCGCCAAGGGTTATCTAATTGATGGCAAGCACTTCAAAAAGGTGCCGCGCGGTTATGACCCCGCGCATCCCCATGCCGAATACCTCCTGTATAATGGATTAACGGCCCGGATTGAGGAAAAAGTGCCCGATCTATTTTATTCGGATGCCGTCATCGATTACGCCTACGGCCATTATAAAAACATGCTGCCGCTGCACCGATGGCTTAGAAAGTCTCTCGACGTCTAGTTTTTCGTTATTGGATGGTGATGAATCTGCTATCAGAATTGAGAATATAAATGAAAACTCTGAAAGTATCGATTCCCCTTGGCAAAGATGAAAAGGTATCCGGAGTGATCGCTGTGCCGGACAATTTTCAAAAGGATACTACCGCCGGCGTGATTCTGGCCCATGGGGCCGGTAACGACATGGAAAATCCGTTGATCGTTGCCGCTGCCGACGGTCTTTGCCGGGCAGGGTTTTTATCCTTGCGGTTTAATTTCCTCTATAAGGAAAAAGGTCGGAAATCTCCGGACTCGCAGAAGAAAC
>WOR8_10009207_pt1 | contig 13516 bp, 9 predicted proteins | sample DeeMarSeWOR38_10_FD_19890 | JGI IMG/M metagenome (IMG submission 19890) | reverse complement strand
GCCGAACGGGTCATGCAGATCATTGCCGCCGAAGGCATTCGGATCGATAAATTGGAAACCGGTGGTTTCTTCACCTGCAGCCTGACGCTGGACTTGAGCACGGGGGAATGCCGCATTGAGCCGGCCGGGTTTGACAGGCTATTTGCCAGTGCCGATATTAAAATACCAGAACCGGATGAAATCAGCCAGTCTGCTAAGGATTTACAGCCCATACCGCAAATTGCGTTAAAAGTATTGCGCATGATTAACGAGGAACTTTATGAAATCCAGAATTTAACTGAAGAAATCCGAAAAGATCAGGTCATCAGCGCCAGAACGTTGAAGCTTTGCAATTCGGTGATGTTTGCCAGCCGCAAAAAAATCGAGTCTTTGGATCACGCACTGGTCATGCTGGGTCAAGGCCTCTTGCTGAAATTTGTCATCTCCGCCTCTTTTAATAACTTCTTTAACCAGAGCGGAATGGGATACTCACTTTGCAAAGGCGGAATATACCATCACGCGGTCGGAACCGCCGTGATTGCCGAAAAATTAGCGATCTTTACGCGAAAAGTAGAAACCTCATTGGCTTACACGGCCGGCCTGCTGCATGATATCGGCAAAGTCGTACTGGATCAATTCATCATCTCAGGGTTTCCGCTATTTTATCGGCAATTAAATGAGGAGGGAAAAAATTTTTTAGAAGTTGAAAAACAGGTACTCGGAACTGATCATACCGAAGTCGGCGCAAGCCTCGCCCTCAAATGGTCTTTTCCGGAATCACTGGTTGAAACCATCAGACACCACCATAACCCCGAAGACGCCCAGCAGCATGACCAACTGGTTCATATCGTTTATCTGGCAGATCTCCTGATGAGCAGATTTCATTCCGGACTTGAACTGGAACGCCTCAACACCGATACCCTGTCAGCCAGACTGAAAACCATCGGGCTTTCGATCTCCGAGTTTCCGGCGCTTGTCGATCATATTCCGCTAAACGTGCTGGAGTCTTCACCGGAGTTTGCCCTGAGGGCATGAAAATGCGCTCACCGCAGAGACGCAGAGTTTTATTTTTTAGCATTTCGATCAGACGCCCCGCCTGACCGGCGGGATGACCGGGCTAATCTGATAAATTAAAGGTCGGCCTCCGAAAAGCTGAGCCCTGAGGAATTTATTAACAACCCTAATTTGATTAAAATCATGGCAAAAGCAAAATCACAGAAAAAAAAGTTGGTAGAAATTAGTTCGGATCAACAGGCGCTTTTGCGCCAGCTCCCGGGCGTGGATTATCTTATGGAGCTTGCCAGAAAAGAAGCTTCTTTTAAAAGCGTTCCGCAAACAGTGGTGGACGGTTCAATCCGCAGCGTCATAAATGCCAAACGCCAGGCGATTCTCAACGATGACCCCTCCATTGATAAATCCAGTCTATCGGACGACCGGATGATTGATGCGGTAAAACAGGCGGTCAACAAAGCCATGACGCCGAACCTAAGACGCACCATTAATGCAACCGGAGTCGTGGTGCATACGAACCTGGGCCGCTCACTGCTGGCGCCTGAGGTCATAGAAAATCTGCTAACGATCGGCGGCCGATATTCAAATCTAGAATATGATCTGTCAATCGGGAAAAGAGGCTCTCGTTACAGCAGCGTGGAAGATCTGATTTGTGAAATCAGCGGCGCCGAGGCGGCATTGGCTGTCAACAACAATGCCGGAGCCGTCCTTTTATGCCTGGAGACCATCGCAAGGGGCAAGGAAGTTATTGTCTCACGCGGTGAACTGGTCGAAATCGGCGGATCCTTTCGGGTACCGGATGTAATGGCCAAAAGCGGCGGCATTTTGAAAGAAATCGGGACGACCAACCGCACCCATCTCAGAGACTATGAAAATGCCATTGGCCCAAATACCGGGTTGCTTCTAAAGGTCCATACCAGCAACTACAGTGTGGTCGGTTTTACTGCAGAAGTTGCCCTGCGTGACCTCGTGGAGCTGGGCGCTGCGCACCAGCTTCCGGTCATGGAGGATTTAGGCAGCGGGACGTTTATCGATTTTTCAAAATACGGCCTGTTAAAAGAACCCACCGTTCAGGAATCCGTGACCGCCGGAACCGATGTGATTACCTTTAGCGGCGACAAACTGCTTGGCGGCCCGCAGGCCGGGATTATCGTCGGTAAAAAGGCGGTTATCGATCCGATTAAGAAAAACCCGATCACCCGGGCACTGCGCATCGATAAACTTACACTGGCCGCTCTGGAAAGCACCCTGCGATTATACCGCGATGAAGAAAAAGCATCTCGCATCATCCCCACCCTGCGCATGATCATGATGCCCCTGGAAGAGATTCAAAAACGGGCCCGGCGCCTGATGGATGGATTAACAAAAATCAGTGGCTCCCGCATGCATATCCGGCTTCTGGAGCGATCTTCCAAAACCGGCGGGGGCGCACTTCCCCTGATTCAGCTTCCCACATTATGCGTCGCAGTGCAGGTTAAGGGGGTATCCCCCAACGCCCTCGAAAAAATGATGCGGTACAGCGACCCACCGATCATCGCTAGGATTGAAGACGATTTGTACGTCATGGATCCCCGAACCATCCAGGAGGATGAATTCGCAACCATTGAAACTGCGTTTGAAAATCTGTTAAAGAAAGCCTGAAAATGCCAAAGCAAGCACCAGAACTCTATCACAACCGGGAATCTACACGCCACTTTCTGTATTCTAAAGCCGAAGCCGAAGGTCCGGAGAAGAAGCGGATTCACATACCGGCCCGCATTCAAAAGGCAATCCAATCCGTTTACCCCGGTCTGCTCACCGGACATGCATTTATCGATCACGCAGAGCAGCAGCTGTCTTCGGTTGCCATATTTGCCTGTGTGGTTTTTCAGATCGATGATAACGGCGGCTCCGATCCGGAGCAGCCAAAACCCGATCCGGCCGATGCACATCAGAAGGCCGCAAAACTATTTGATCATTTTTGTAAAACCAACAAAGGCAGCTGGGGTTTGATAAATTCGGGGTTGTTCGGGGCCTATTTTGAGGGCAAAAACGCCTGCCAGTGCCTCAAACTGGTCAAGAAATTTCAGGATAAGCTGATAAAACAGACGGCTATAACCGTAAGCGCTGGCATTGCCGAATATCCAACGCTTCGCTATCAACCGGCCGAGATGCTGACCAACGCCCTCAAGGCACTGGACCACGCGGTCTTTTTCGGACCCGGCAGTGCGGCAATCTTTGATACCGTCAGTTTGAACATCAGCGGAGATCGGCTGTTCGATAAAGGCGATATCAACGGTTCCATTTCAGAATTTCAGCTGGCCTTGAAATTGAATCCATCCAACATCAATGTTCATAACAGTCTGGGTGTCTGCTATGGCTTGATCGGAGACTATGGGAAAGCAGAAGTGGAATTTAATTCAGCCATTAAATTGAAAGCCAATGCGGTAATGCCCTGGTACAACCTGGGATTTACCAGCATGTTGGCCGGCAATCGACGTAAGGCCCTCGATCTTTTTTTGAAAGCCAATACCATCGATCAGAATGTATTTGAAGTCGCGTTTCAAACCGGCAGACTCTTTATGGAAATGGACCAGCCTGAAAGCGGAAAAAAATTCCTTGAACATGCCGCGGAACTGGATCCGGAATCGGGTGCGGTATTTCGGTATCTGGGTGAATGTTACTCGGCCATCGGCGATGTTGACGCTGCAATCTCAGCCTATAAAAAGGCCATCAAGCACAATCCCAGTGATGCGGCCTCCTTGTCGGCGATGGGATGTCTGTTTGATGAACGTAAGGAAAATCCGGAAATCGCACTGATGTTCTGCGAAGAAAGTGTTCGTCTTTCCCCCGAAAATGGTCTTTTTCGATATCGATTGGGACAGCTTTACCTTAAGGAAAACCGCCTGACCGATGCGTTAAAGGAGTTTAAAAAAGCCGAGTTTCTGGGTCAGGACGTATCGGCGTTGATAACGCAAATCCAGAAGCAATTGCCGGCCAAAGCATCATCAATTTCATAATCATTTAGCGCTCTATTCTGAAGGGACCGGGTATGAAAGCAATTATTTTGAACCATCTTGAGGAAAGTCTTCAGGTCAAGCGCCAATTTATTGAAAATCACATCGATCACATTATTCGTGCTGCTGAACAAATGGCAGCATGTATCAGGGCCGGAAACAAAATTTTAATTTTCGGAAACGGCGGCAGCGCCGCCGATGCCCAGCATCTGGCGGCTGAATTTGTCAATCGCTTTAAAATTGAGCGCCCTCCCCTGGCGGCCCTGGCCCTGACGACCGACACCTCAATTCTGACAAGCATTGGAAATGATTACCATTTCAATGATATTTTTTCAAAACAGATCGAGGCTCTGGGCAACAAAAACGATATCGCCTGGGGAATGAGCACCAGTGGAAATTCAAAAAATGTTATACAGGCCATCAAAGCGGCAAATGCAAAAAAATTATTTTCCATCGCATCGACCGGTCTTATTTTCCATCGCATCGACCGGTCGCGGCGGTGCGCTCGCCGAGAGCGCAAAGCTGGTTTTCGCAGCAGAATCCGATGATCCCGCCCGGATTCAGGAAGCCCATATCACCTTAGGCCACATCTTGTGCGACCTGGTTGAACGAACGCTTTTCCCTGAAAAATATTAACCGGGTTTGCCCGTTGGGTCCGCCTCCGGCGGATTGAACCGTAATAAATAAAATGCGGCCCTAATTCGCGCCCGCTTGCTTCGGGCGGATTTAATGTCCAACTTTTCCCCTCCACTTACGGGGGGGGTAAGGGAAGGGGGAGGAAGTCATGCCCAAAAAGTTTAAACCCCTGGATCTCTCAAAAATAAAAACCTATTCGCTGTCGGAAAGACCCAGCAAGGTCAGCACGGCAGATTTTGCAAAGACAGTTCAAAAAGGCGCATCGCTTAAAGATTTTTTAAATGGATTGCCCAATATTTTGGCCGCCAGTGATCTCAGATCCGTAATCGCCGCTGTGGCTGCGGCTGCCAGCAATAAAAAAACGATTATATGGGGAATGGGCGCTCATGTAACCAAAGTGGGCCTCAATCCGGTGGTCATCGATCTGATGGAGCGTGGCATCATCACCTGCGTGGCCATGAACGGCGCCGGCATTATACACGATGCCGAACTCGCCATCGCAGGAAACACCTCAGAGGATGTTGCCACCGCGATCAATGACGGCTCCTTCGGGATGGCCGAAGATACCGCTGGCTTCCTGACGAAAGCGCTTGCTGAATCACCGCAGGATTCAGACGGTCTGGGGCAGGCAATCGGACGTGCCATTCAGGAAAAAAAGCTGCCGTTCAGCAAGCAAAGCATTCTGGCAGCCGGCTTTCGTTTGGGAATTCCGGTCACCGTGCACGTCGCCATCGGAACCGATATTATTCACATGCACCCGCACTTTGATGCCGCCCGAACAGGCATCGCGACGCACCGTGATTTCCGTTTATTTTCATCTGTGGTGGCCACACTTGAACACGGCGTGTATTTTCATGTGGGATCAGCCGTCATTTTGCCGGAGATATTTTTAAAGGCCGTCGCCCTGGCTCGAAACCTGGGCCACAAGCTGGACCAGTTCACTACGGTAAATTTGGACATGGTCACCCATTATCGGCCTCTGACCAACGTCATCAACCGCCCGACAGCCAAAGGCGGCAAAGGGATAAATCTCGTCGGCCACCATGAAATTATGTTGCCGTTGATAGCGGCCGGGGTGATAGAGCAACTCGGATAACCGCTCGCAGAAGCAGCTGCAATTATTCGCTCACCGCTTTTAAAAAAGTGAATCGCTGTCACAGGGTTGACACCGTATTGATTTTCATGTTTATTTTATGTTTTTTGGCTGATATCACCGTAAAAAGACCCATCAGCCGGTTGCTTTTAAAGCGTTGATGATTAAATATTCATTTGGTGCTTTAAGTCCGATACGATTTTATCAGGCACCGGGAGATTTTTATGCCGATTTACGAATACCACTGCAAAAACTGCGACCAGGATTTTGAATACCTGGTATTTGGCAGCGAAAAACCGGACTGCCCTTCCTGCAAAAGTAAAAAAGTGTCCAAATTGATGTCCCCATGCGGGTTTATTTCTAAAGGCAGTGGCGGGGAAACAGTGTCCAGCTCCGCCGGGGCATCCTCCTGTGGCGGCTGTGCAGCGTCCAGCTGCGCCGGATGCCGTCATTAGCCAAGATGGACAATCCTATCAAAATCGGAACCCGTGGCAGCAAACTGGCACTATGGCAGGCCAACTGGGTCAAATCAGTTCTCGAAAAAAAATACCCGTCAACTCCTGTAGAACTCATCATTATCAAAACCCAGGGAGACAAAATTCTGGATGTGCCCCTTGCCAAAGTCGGCGGCAAGGGCCTTTTTGTAAAAGAAATCGAACAGGCATTGCTTGCCCGGCAGATCGATATTGCGGTACACAGTATGAAGGATATGCCCGCTGATATACCTCCGGGGCTTTGCATCGGCGCAATCCCTGAACGCGAAAATCCGGTGGATGTGTTTATATCGCGCAACGGTGCTGGATTTAGCGAACTGGCTGCGGGCAGCGTTATCGGCACCAGCAGCCTGCGGCGTGGCGCCCAACTGCGGCACGCAAGGCCGGATATTGTTATCCAGTCTATACGCGGAAACCTGGACACCCGGCTCAAAAAACTCGAATCCGAAAATTTTGATGCCCTGGTGCTGGCGGCTGCGGGCGTAAAACGGCTGAATCTTGAATATAAAATTACCGAGTATCTGGACCCCGGTTTCATGCTGCCCGCGATCGGCCAGGGCGCCCTGTGTATCGAAACCCGAAAAGACGACGCCATTGTTGGCCCCCTGGTGGCATCCCTGGATCATGCAGCCACCCGGGCTGTGGTTGCCGGAGAACGCGCCTTTCTCAACCGGCTCGAGGGTGGCTGTCAGGTACCCATCGCCGGTCATGGTCGAATCAGCGAAAATCAGTTTGCCTTAACCGGACTGGTCGCGGAGATTGACGGCACCCGGGTAATCAAGGGGGAAAAGAGCGGGCCGCTGGATTCGCCTGAAACTATCGGTATCGATCTGGCTGAAGAATTGCTTGCCAGGGGCGCGGATAAAATTCTGGAAAAACTTAAATCAATGGCACCCGAGAGCTATGAAAGCTAAAGTATATCTGGTCGGCGCCGGACCGGGAGATCCCGGCCTCATCACGGTTCAAGGCAGAGCCTGTATCCAAAAAGCGGATGTGATCATTTACGATTACCTGGCCTCCCCTGCCCTTTTAAAATATGCCCATAAATCCGCCGAACTTATCTATGTCGGTAAAAAGGGTGGCGACCACACCTTATCACAGGACCAGATCAATGCGCTGATCGTGGAAAAGGCGAAATCCGGCGGCATCATCTGCCGCCTGAAAGGCGGAGACCCGTATATATTCGGTCGCGGCGGTGAAGAAGCCGAAGTGCTTTTCAAAGCCGGCATTTCATTTGAAATTGTGCCCGGCGTTACTTCCGCGATTGCCGCCGCAGCCTATGCCGGCATCCCGCTGACCCATCGCAAATTGACCTCCACGCTTGCCTTTGTTACCGGCCATGAAGATCCGGCTAAAGAAGAAACCGGCATCAACTGGTCTTCTCTGGCGACCGGCATCGGAACCCTGGTTTTTTTCATGGGCGTCAAAAACCTGCCCAATATTACCAAAAGCCTGATAGACCACGGCAAGCCGCCGGATACACCCGTTGCACTGATTCGATGGGGTACGACCCCGCATCAACAGACGGTCAGCGGGACGCTGGAGACAATTGTCGAAAAGGCCCGGGCAGCCGGCTTGAAGGCGCCTGCCATTATCGTGGTTGGAGATGTCGTTAATTTGCGCCCATCGCTGAAATGGTTTGAAAACCGGCCCCTGCTGGGCAAGCGCATCGTGGTGACCCGCGCACGGCGGCAGGCCAGTGATCTGGTCGGGCTACTTTCAGACCAGGGCGCCGATTGTTTTGAGTATCCGACCATAAAAATCATACCACCCAAAGACCCCGAACCCCTCAAACAGGCAGTTGAAAACTTAGCCGCATATGATTGGATCGTCTTTACCAGTGTGAATGGCGTCATTTATTTCTTCGAGCAGCTCTTTGCCGCAGGCAAAGACGTCCGTGCCCTGGGCCGCTTGCAAACGGCGGCCATCGGACCGGCCACCGCCGGGCGTCTGCTTGAATTCGGGTTGACCAGCGATATTGTTCCGGAGACTTACCGCGCGGAATCGGTGGTAGAAGCATTTGGCAAAGTGAAATTGAAAGGCAAGAAAATTCTGCTGCCGCGCGCCGCAGAAGCCCGACCCATTTTACCGAAAGCGTTGAAAAAAATGGGGGCCGCTGTGGATGAAATCCCTGCCTACGAAACCTTAAAAGCAATAGAAAACAAGGAGGATCTGCTGCAGAAGCTCAAGGACAATCACATTGATTTAATCACCTTCACCAGTTCATCAACGGTCAAAAATTTCAAAGCGCTGCTGCCGGCAGAAAACTTTACAAAACTGATCCAGGGCGTCACCATCGCCAGCATCGGCCCGATTACGTCCGATACCGCAAAAGAACTGGGCTTTGATGTCCATATCACCGCCGAGTCCTACACCATCCCCGGGCTGGTTGAAGCCATTCTGCAATACTATCAAAAAGATTAGAAATGCCGTCACCAATCTTTCACCGGCATCAGAGGCTTCGTTCCAGGTTAATCGTTTTGGAGGGGCTAAATCGGTTCGCGCTGAAGAAATGTATCAGTTTGGAATCATTCCAGTCGACCAGAGTGTTTATCTTCTGAACGCCGAGTTTTTTCAAATGATCTATGAATTCATTAATTAACTGCTCACCGATACCCTGATGCTGGTAATCGGGATCAACGCCGATCGTATCCAGACTTGCCTCTTCCCGGAAAATACCATATTCTCCCATATAGAGTTCCCCCATCACAAACCCCACCAACGTTCCGTTTTCATCCTCGGCCACAAGCGACGCGGGCAAATAATCATTGGATTCAAAAAGCTTTTCAAACTTCATTTTATAGTAATCCGGCCGGGAAGCCTTGAGTACTTTCTCGTCAATCCCAACCACGGCGTCAAAATCGTCAGCCTTCATGAGTCTAATTTTAATGGTGCTCTCGTCCATGGGATCTCCTTTCTCTTTAGGGTCATATTCTGAGCATAGCGAAGGCAAGACAAATTTTGCAACCCCAAATAACTAATGACGGATGAATTCGTGGCAGGTTGGATGTATTCCACTTCACTTTTATAGCATGTCTGGACCCTTTTTGATTGTCCGCACCGCTTCTGGTTTTCCAATGCCGATCGTCATTCTCATCTTTACGTATCGTTTTCCATGAGGGTATTGGGAGCGTGCAAGCTATAATCGTCTATGAAACTTCACTGATATCTGCAATTTTGGCAAAATGCAGGTTATCTCAATCACTTTCGGCTGATGTTTGGGTTTTTCCATATGATATCAAAACTTTACAGAACTCTCGATAATGATTGACTAAATCCAATCTATTTGTTTATAAATTTAATTAGACAATTCTGAATCTGCTGTTCCTTCCTACATGAAGCGGTTCTCAAAATGTTGAATCGAATCTTACTGCTCATCTGATACTGCGTTTCTTTGTATGATCCACATACTGAGTTCCTTAGTTTGAAACCTCAATATGGGGGTATTGCCATGGCAGATGAAGGTTTTAAGCGCAAACTCTGGGCCTATAGATTTGCCCCTTTTATTGCCTCAAAGCCGCATTTTTCGGGCATCCAGTTTGACTCTCTAATTAAAAATGCGATAGGTTCAAGATATCCATTTAGTATCTGCAATATTTTGAGAAAATTTGATATTTGGGTTTCTCTCAATATATCAGTAATTGGCGATAACCTGTGATATTGGCAAGAAATGCCAAGATTAAGTTTCAACCGAGAGCGTTAACCTTTCGAGCATGAAATCCAGGGAACCCACACATGCCCGATCCTAAACACCTCAGGATACTCGAAAAAGGCGTAAAAACATTTAATGATTGGCGGGAAAAGAATCCCTTTATTTTTCCTAATATAGTCAAAGCTAACCTCAGCGGGGCAGATCTTAGCGGAGCGGATCTCAGCAGAGCGCATCTTAGCGAAGCGAACCTCAGCGAAGCCGATCTTAGCGGTGCGGATCTGCGAGGGGCGAATCTGAGAAGGGCGGACCTCAGTAGGGCGGACCTCAAGCAGACGCATCTCAGGGATGCAATTCTCAGTTGGGCGAACCTTAGAGGGTTGAACCTCAGCAGGGCGGATCTTACCAGGGCGAGCATGAATGGGGTAAACCTAAGCGGGACAGTTCTCAGCGAGGCGGACCTGCGCGGAGCACACCTCAACAGTGCGAACCTCAGCGGGACGGACCTCAGAGGGGCGAACCTCAGAGGGGCGTGGCTCAGAAGGGCGGACCTCAGAGGGGCGCAACTCAATAGGGCGAACCTAAGAATGGCGAACCTCAGTGAGGCGCACCTTATAGAGGCGGTTCTTAGCGAGGCGCACCTCAGATTCGCAGACCTCAGAGGGGCGCAACTCAATAGGGCGAACCTAAGAATGGCGAACCTCAGAGGAGCGTCGCTCAGAAGGGCAAACCTCAGAGGAGCGCAACTCAAGATGGCGATCCTCAGAAGGGCAGATCTAAGCGGTGCGGACCTCAGAGGTGCGGACCTCAGAGATATAGATCTCAGACAAGCTATATTTGAAAATACAATGGTATCTTCGCGTACAGATTTAACCCTTTTTAGGTTCGCTTTAACAGATGAGCAAGAAGCAGTGATTATATTTTCTGACGAGAGAGAAATAGCAAAAAAGAAAAACAGTTCTAAAAAGTTAAAGAATTATCAATATTTGACAATTGAATTTCAAGATGAAGTTTCATGGAAAAATGAGTGGTTGGCTTTTTTGCTTTTATCTATTCAAACTGCATATAATAATTGTTTTTATTTATGCAGTACCGAGGACAAAGATATTAAAATTATCGAAAAAAAGCTCAAGAGAAAATTTCATGTCAGTGCACAATATGATATAGAATTAAAGATAATCCAACAGCATTCCCAGCTGAGCATCCATTATGCTCAATATTCCATGGATAATGAGCCACAGGTTGCAACTGTATTATCTATCCTTGCTGCATTGATTAGCGCAATTTTAAAAAGTTATAAAACTATTACAGAAGGAAAAAATTTTGCCCTTGCTTTCCAACAAACTGATTATATTTCAGAAATAATGAAAATTCTACAAAAAGATCTGGAGCAAATAGCGATACCAACTTCAAATAAGGTAATTTTAAGAAATACTGGCAAATTATTACTCTTAGCTTCTAAAACTCTTCTATTTGTACTTGGCCCAATAAAAGAAACAGCGAATATTGGAGAGATTTTGGTGAAGATGAGAAAAAGTTGATTGATAAACAGCAGGCCACTGCCTTTTAATTACCTTAGTTGATGTATAGCCTGCGATACGATTCTTGTTCCCACTTTAATAAGTAGCTGCTATTCTTATCACAGATTTTCGATACACCTTACAACCTGCGATATCTCCAACAAAGTACGGGTGAATCTGGGCCTATAGATTTGCCCTTTTTATTGCCTCAAAGCCGCATTTTTCGGGCATCCAGTTTGACTCTCTAATTAAAAATGCGATACGGTTCAGATAGCCATTTAGTATCTGAAAAATGATGATATTTGGGTTTCTCTCAATATACCTGAAACACTCAAATAACAAATAAACCGCAATATGTTGTGGCTCATCACAATCCTTAAAAAAAATATCTATCGTGGATTTAATTCAGATGCTAATGCCTCATTCCAGTGATGAGCAAAGAAAGCAAAGAAAAAAGTTAAATATTAGAGCTAATGGTATTATGGCTATGGTTTTTTTCATGTGCCATTGAAATAGACACCTCGTTTTACTGAGAGAAATTTCCTTTATGGATTCACCTTTGGCACGGGTCATCTTGGCCCTATTTGGCGGATACCTCATTATTCTGCTCTTTTTATCTATTTATGATTGGATAGTAGAGGAATATCCGAGACGCCCCACCAAACCATCGAGTTCTGAGCGCATTCAGCATCCCTTTTATCATGAAAAAGTCGCCAAAGCCCTACAACGATTTTCCCGACTGCCAGAACTCGAAAAAGCTGCCATTAAAAATAACTTGAAATCTAATTTGATCTCCATGGAACAATGGCTTACACAACTTGGCCAATCAGATTATCAGGTAATATGCATGGGCGAACTTCATGAGGAATCAACACGCAATTTTCTCGCAAAAGAGTTCTTCGCAAAGTTTAGCACGGATGTTCTTCTGCTTGAGGCTACCCCTAAAAATTTGAAACGTTTAATCGACCGAATGAACGCCGGAAGAGATTATTTCCCATTACTGAATGCTGATATAATGAAAATACTTCGTACCGTAAAGGATAGGAACCCGAATATCAGGTACTATGGTATTGAAGAAACCGATGAACAGCAAAAGGGACAACATGGACATTCGCCTTCGCGAGATCAATCCATTGCCCATAACTTCTGGGACAGATTCCAACCGGGGAGGCTTCACATTATTTTGTTCGGAGCTCTACATTGCACGAATGAACCTAATTGGCTTTTCAAAAACCTCTGCAACCAAGCTTCCCCAAATGTTAAAGAACGGATGTTAAACGTGCGGGTGCTGAGTGAACATCAAAATGGACCGCTTGAAGCTTTTGTGTACTTTTTAGACGAAATCGGAATCGAAAAAAAACACTTTGTTATCCCCAATACTAATTCGCTACATCCCCGAATCTACGAGTTGTTTCAGATGCTAAATCAGGAAACTCTGGAAAAGTATCGTTCCTTGATTGTTTTCCGCATATAAAGTTCATTTCAGGGTTGGCAATCTACTATATGTTGTGATCCTACCACTTTACTGAAACCTGCGGATTTCTCCAACATATCGGTACTTTTGGAACCCTGCAAAACCTGCGATATTCGATTTTAATCACAACTCAGAAGGGTGAATCTGAACCTATGGATTTGCCCTTTTTATTGTCTCAAAGTCCCATTTTTCGGGCATGCAATTTGACACCCGATTTAAAAATGCGATACGGTTCAGATATCCATATCATATCTGAAAAATTGCGATATTTGTGTTTCTCTCAATGTATCGGTACTTCCGTGATATTTGGTTTTAAGTGGGATATCTGAAAATACTGCCTTCTGAGCCATTCGCAATAAATAGTTTCTTCAATATTCTCATTTCAACCCTGCCTTGTTCATCAATTCCAAAGATTGTGTTGCCACGATTGAATCTCTGTAGGTCATGTTTTGTGCAAATCTCTGGGCCGAGAACTTCGGATCGATGCGAAGAAGCTCTTGAGCAGCGTTGCGGGCTTCCTCCTCACGGTCTAAAGCCATATAGGCCATCGTAAGCCTCGCATGCTCCGGGATATCTTGGGGCCACCGTTTTAATGCCTCCTTGCAAACTTTTATTGTATCTTCGTACCGACCGGTAAGAAAATATGAGAGGGAAGCATGGCTGT
>WOR8_10008010_pt1 | contig 13516 bp, 16 predicted proteins | sample DeeMarSeWOR38_10_FD_19890 | JGI IMG/M metagenome (IMG submission 19890) | reverse complement strand
ACTGTAAAAATAATTTTTACCATACCATTTGAACCCTCTGCATCTAGAACTGTAAGTTTATAATCAGCTTTTTTCAATGCATTAATTAATTCTTTAGCGTCTCTTCTTGTAATTATTCTTACTCCCACAGTTCCTATTTTTAATTTCTCATCTATTAAAATACCCACAAAATTTCCAATAGAAAAACCAGCAGCATAAAAAATATAATAATACACATTTGTAAGATTCTGAATTATTTGTCCAATAGCTAACAGCCAAATTAGAATTTCAAAAAAACCAATAAGAGGAGCAAGATATTTTAATCCCTTTGATACAAATATTATTCTAATTGTGCCAAGGCTAACATCACATACTCGAGCAAAAAATATCAAAAATGGAAGAATAACCCATGCATAAATTTCGTAAGTAGAAATATTTATTAATTCATTCATTTAATCATCCTAAATTTTTGTTATGTAAATATAAGAAAATTATTTGAAAAAATAAAACCTATTCTTAAAAATATTCCGCGTTTTAAACGTTTTGGATGGATATTTTCCTTGATGTTTACACTAAACACTTATTAATAGATTTTATTTTGAATTATAAAGTAATATTAATGAAAGAGGAATTTAATTTAAAAAAAATAGGATAATAAAAGGTGATATTTTGGAAAAAATTGAATTAATAAAATTCAAAGGAAAGGATGTAACTGTACTGGTTAGATATGGTTTCAAAAAAAAGACTGAAGAAACCCAAATTTATGAAGGAAAATTAATTAGTATTGATAAATTAGGAATTGTTCTTGAAAGAAGAATAGGAGATATGTCAGAAATCGTTGTGAATGATTTTTTTCCTTGGCACAATATTGATGCAATTAGATATAGATTAAAGGATTAGAAAAATAAAAATTTAAATACAAAATGAATATTTATAGGATAGGTGCATATGAGTTTTATCGATGACATCTTTATTTTAATTGAACCTTACCTTGATAAAATTTATTTTATAATATCTATTATTTTTGTATTTCTTGTTTTTAGTATAATCCTTAGAATTATAAAAAATATTTTACTTAAAAAAGTAACACGAAAAAAACAAATTTCCAATGTTGTAACTTTTCTAAGTTTATTAAAATTCATATTTGCATTCTTTTTATTTATTGTAATTATTTTAGTATATTATGGAAGCTGGGGTGATATTGGTTTCGTTGCTGGTTTATTGACTGTTGCGCTTGGTATGGCATTACAAAAACCAATTACCGGTGTTTTTGCATGGTTAATAATTATTTCAAGAAAACAATTTAGTATTGGAGATAGAGTACTTATATCAAATATAAAGGGCGATATAACAAATATAACTCTTACACATATTCATCTAGAAGAAGTTGGAGGAACAATAGATGGTGAAGAAAAATCAAATAGAACAGTAATTCTACCTACTTCAATTATATTTGAAAAAGAAATTATTAACTTTAATGAAAAGGATGATATAATTCTTGACGAAGTAACTGTATCCATAACTTATGAAAGCAATCTTGAAAAAGCAGAAAAAATAATGAATGATGCTGTTAAAGTTGTTATGGATCCTTTTTGGAAATTTTTTACAAAGAAAAAACTAATTGGTTCTCATATTCGACTTAAAACAAAGGATTCAGGTGTTGATGTAACAGTCAGATATCATACGTTGGCTCTAAAAAGAAATAGTATAGCTACAGATATTATTAGAGAAATTTTGAAAGAAATTAGAAAGACAGATGATGTTGAAATTGCATATCCTCATACACAGGTTCTATTACCCGAAGAAAAAAAAGTAAAATAATATTTAATTTAGATTTAACATAAGATATGAGATTATTTGATAGAAAATTTAGAAAAAATATCTATAGATATCTTTTTCAATGTGCTCTAGCGACATTAACAATTCTTGCAGTTCTTTTTTTCTTAGATGCACTCTCAGAAACAGCAATTATTGAAGCACTCGGTGCAAGTGCTTTTGTGGTTTTTGCTATTCCAAATTCTTATTCTTCAGATCCTAGACGTCTTATTTGAGGTTATATTGTTGGTATAATAGTTGGAATTATTTGCTATTATATTTCGATTAAATTTCCAAATAGTAATTATTTTACAAATACAGAAATGTCATTAATTGTATTTGGAGCATTAGCCGTTGGAATTGCAATATTTATAATGGCTGTTACAAATACAGAGCATCCCCCTGGAGCGGGAATTGCTTTAGGACTTGTAATAAATCCATGGACTTGGGTAACCATTATTTTTATTTTTTGTGCAATTATTTGGCTTACAAGTGTTAGAAAAATATTAAAACCTTATCTTATGGATTTAATATCACCATATATCAATCCCCATGAAGAAAATCTAATGACTTCTTACAGTTTTTACAGATTCCTTCATATTCCTCATCAGGATCTAGTTCTTCTCCACAATTCTCGCAATATTCTGCCATAATTATTCCTCGTATATAAGTTTATGAAATCTGTTATTATTTTATAGTTTTTTAAACTATATTCTTACTTAGGATTATTAATAGTTTGCCTATAAAAATACAGAAACTATTTATTTAAAACAATAATCATTAAATTGAATATGAGGAGGAAATAAAGTGGCTTTATTAGAAGAACAAATCAGTAATGAATATATACGATTTTTAATAATTCTTGTAATTACAATAATCTTTATTTCCATAACTTACATCATTTTAAGATTCATTGTTAAAAAAATTGCTGATAAAAAAAAGAGATATGGTGAATTTATTTTAAAACAAATTTCATTGCCGGTTCTAATTTTGGTATTTTTTATAGGTTTATATACAGCTTTGAAAACACTCGAAGTTTTAGAGGAATATAATTTATTTATAGATGGAGTTTTTTTTGTTATTACAGTTTTAATTACTGCCCTTCTGATTTCCCGAATTTTAACTGTTATAATGACAGGATGGTTAAAAGTTCGCAGAGGATTTGAACGAACACCAGGTCTTTTAAATAAAACATTAAACGTAATTATTTATATTATCGCAATAGCAGTAATACTTGGTTATTTTAAGTTTGATATAACTCCTTTAATTGCTGGAGTAGGGCTAGGAGCACTTGCAATTGGTCTAGCACTTCAAAGTACTCTTTCAAATTTTTTTGCAGGAGTTCATTTAATTTCTGATAAACCAATAAATGTTGGAGATTATATTGAACTTGATGAAAATACCAGCGGTGTTATTGAGGATATTGGTTGGAGATCTACTCGAATAAAAACATTGACTGATAACCTTTTAATAATACCAAATGGAAAACTTGCAGAGAGCAATATAATAAATTATTCATTACCTGTAAAAGATTTTTCTATATGGGTGCCCTGTGGGGTTGCATATGAATCTGATCTTAAAAAGGTAGAACAGGTTACTCTTGAGGTTGCAAGGCATATCCAACAAACTGCAGATGGTGCGGTTAAGGATTTTAAGCCCTAAGGCTTGAGGATCCATTCAAACGTTTTACTGTTAGAAACGAATTTATAAAAGAATTAAAAGAAAGATTTGATAGAGAAAAAATAGAGATATCGTGGCCAATTAGAAAGATATATCAGATGAAATAAACTATGTGATATATATGATTGGAATTTTAAGTGTTATTATTGTTGGTATTTTAATTTTTTTTTCCTCCTTTTTTTCTGCTGCTGAAATGGCATTTGTTTCATTGAACAGATTAATGGTTAGAAAAAAATCAAATAAAGGAGAAAAAAATGCAATTCTGCTTGAAAAACTTTTGAAAAAACCAGGGGAAGTTATTAGTGCGATAGTAATCTGTAATAATTTGGTAAATATTACTGCTTCAATTCTAGCAGGTGTTGCGGCTACCTTAATATTTGGTAATATTGGAGTTGGCATTGCTACAATATTAATGACATTTTTCGTTATAGTTTTTGGAGAAACAATTCCGAAAGCATATGGAATTCATAATGATAAATTTGCTTTAAGAGTGGCAAAATATCTTAATTTAATAACAATTATTTTTTCTCCAATTTCAAGAAGTTTATCTGCTCTTTCAAATATTTTTTTAAGGTTACTTGGTAAAGAGGTTGGTAAAAAAGCATTGGTAACAGAAGAAGAGATTAAAATTATGCTTGATCTTGGTGTTCAGGATGGCACAATAAAAAAAGATGAAAAACATCTAGTAAACGAAATTTTTGATTTCGATGAAACTGAAACAAAAGAGGTTTTCATTCCTATCAAAAATATTTATATCTTAAATGAAAATGATAACCTAAACCAACTTAAAAAAAGAGCTATAGAAACTGGTCATTCCAGATTTCCAGTATATAAGAAAAACAAAAAAAATATTGTTGGAATTGCTCATGTAAAAGATGCGCTACTGAAAGATGAGAAAATAAAAGTAAAAGACATTATGAAAAATGTATTGTTTGTTCAACAAAAAATGAAAGCAGATGATGTTCTAAGAAAAATGCAAAGAAAAAAAGTTCATATGGCAGTTGTAAAATCCAGAAATCGTAAAATTCTTGGTATTGTAACATTTGAGGATTTAATTGAGGAAATCTTTGGTGAAATAATAGATGAGCATGATGCTACATAAAATAACTTTAATTTATTGGTAATTTATTTTAACATTGATTTCATTTTAATTATGTGAGGTATAGTTTAATGCCCAGATTAATCAAAAGAAGTGCAAAAAGCAGAGGGCTTCCACCTGGTTCACTAGTTCATGTCGGTGAACAGAGAACAGAAAAAGTAAAAATTTCATTAATTGACTATAGTATTGGAAAATTTGAAGAAAAAGAAGTAAAAAATGTTGAAGAATGTTTTTCTTTAAAACGAAAACCTTCAGTTACATGGATCAATGTTGATGGTCTTCATGAAATAGATGTTATTGATAAACTTGGTAAATGTTTTGAAATTCATCCACTTATCTTAGAAGATATTTTAAATACTGATCAGCGTCCTAAAATGGAGGATTTTGAGAAATACATTTTTTTTATTCTAAAAATGCTTTATATTAATGATAAAACTCAAGAGATCCATAGTGAACAGGTGAGCCTTATACTTGGAAAGAATTTTGTGATTTCTTTCCAGGAAAGTATTGGTGATGTTTTTGACGCTGTTCGGGAACGTATCCGTAAGAGTAAAGGTCGAATAAGAAAAATGGGTTCTGATTATCTTGTTTATTCATTAATCGATGCAATTGTTGATAACTATTTCACAATACTTGAGAAAATTGGTGAAAGAGTAGAAAACATCGAGCAAGACGTTGTTGTGAATCCAGAGCCTAAGCTTCTTCAACAGATTTATAACCTTAAACGGGAGATGATCTATCTTCGTAAATCAGTATGGCCACTTAGAGAGGTAATAAATGGTTTGTTGCGTGAAGAATCTAAACTTATCAAGGGTTCAACCCATATTTATCTTCGAGATCTTTATGACCATACAATTCAGACTATTGATACAATTGAGACATTTCGTGATATGATATCAGGAATGCTTGATATATATATGAGCAGTGTAAGTAACAAGATGAATGAAATAATGAAGGTTCTAACTATTTTTGCAGCAATTTTTATTCCCCTTACATTTATTGCCGGAATTTATGGTATGAATTTTCAATATATGCCTGAGCTATCAATTCAGTGGGCATATCCAGCAGTGTGGATTGCAATTATTATTGTAACTGTTATATTATTAGGATATTTCAAACAAAAAAAATGGTTGTAAGATTTATTAAAACCATTCGTTTCTCTATTTTGTGAAAAATAGATATTTGTACATGAAATTTATAATAGCTATACTGCTTTTAGTAATAATTTCATTTTTCATATTTGCAATTATTAAAAATGATTGGTTATGGAGTCTTTTTTCAGCAATTATACTGTTTGTTGCCATAGTTCCCACAATTTTTAGAATTTTTTTAAAAATTAATCTACCATTCTTGTTTGATGTATTTATCTGTCTTGCTTTGATTTTTCATATGGGAAACGGTTTACTTGACATATCAAGTGTTTATCCAATTTATAATAAATTTACACATTTTTTTTCAGCAAGTGTTGTTGCCTTTATTTTTTTAATATTGATTTTTGTATTCAACGAATATTACAGAGGGATTGCAGTTAACAATTTCAAAATAATGTTTGATGTAGTTGTAATTACAATGGCTTTTGGTGTTGTCTGGGAGTTTATGGAATGGACAACGGATTACTTCTTTAATCTAAACACCCAACCAAGTCTAGATGATACAATGGGTGATCTTTTTGCAGATACACTTGGTGGTTTACTAATTGCTTTCTTTGGTTATTTTCTAATAAAAAGAGGGATTTTGAGAAGATTTTCAAAGGATTTTAAGAAACATTTCAAAGATATTATTGATAATGATTAAATAGTTATTTTTCATAAAGTTTTTTACAAAAGAAATATTATATTAGTTTGGAAAAAAATGAAAAATACCAAGTTAAAGTTTGGGGAGATTATTCTATCTTATACTCTTAAAATAGTTATGATTATATTTTTTATTATCTCAATATGGAAATTACATTGGATTTGGATTTTTGGATGTATACTTGCAATATTTGTAAGTTTTATACCAACTATTCTAAAAAGAAATTATCAAATTACACTACCATTGGTTTTGGATATTTTAATTACTTTTTCATTGTTACTACATGTAGGAGGAGGCCTGTTGGGTGCATATAATATTCCTAATTATGATACCCTTACTCATTTCATATCCTCATTTCTTGTTGCATTTCTTGCTTTTGTAATAATCTACATACTGCATGTTTATTGGGACGGTCTTATAATGGATAAATATGCAATGGCTTTTTTGGTTATCATCACAACAATTGCTATTGGAGTAGTTTGGGAATTTAATGAATGGATTACTGACCTTATTTTTAAAACAACTGAACAATGGGGCTATGAAGATACATTAAAGGATTTATTTATAGACACAATAGCAGGAATTATTATGGCAATAATTGGTGTTACAATGATAAAAAGAGGCAGTTTTGATGAAATGACTGGCGAACTTGGAAAACAAATTGATAAGAGAATAATAAAAAGTAAAAGGAAAGGAAAAAATGAGTAAAGTTAAGAAAATATGCAATAAACAGTGTCTATCATTTACATTATTACTTAGAGTTGTAATGATTTTTTCAATTATTATAGCACTTTGGAGAAGGGACTGGGTATGGGTTGTAGGAACCTGCATTGGTTTCTTTGTTAGTATTCTACCAAGCATAATAAAAAAAGATGCAAAATTTACACTTCCATGGATACTTGATTTTTTAATCGCACTTGTTACAATTTTACATGTGGGTGGAAGACTATTTGATTACTACTATACTATAGAAAATTATTATTTGGTAACACGGTTTTTCATATCAATTCTTGTTGCATTCATTGGTCTATCAATGATCTATATTTTAGATGAACATTGGGACGGTCTTATAATGGATAAATATGCAATGGGTTTTGTAACAGTGATATTTACAATGGCAGTTGGAGTAATACTTGAATTTGTAAAATACATAAATGTAACAGGTACATATTATGTTAAAACAAATCAAGTTTTAATGCTTAATTTATCAGCAGATACAGTTGCTGGAATAATAATTGCAATAATAGGTGTAAATTTAATAAAATCAGGAAAATTTGATGAAATAACCGATGATTTTGGAAATAGAATAGATAAGATGGTAATAGAAAGATTTGAGAAAAAAGAGAAGAAAGACTAGATTTTTTTCATCCACAGCCAAAAATAATAAATATTATAATTATACTATCTTAAAAATATGGAGGCGGCTATTTATGAGCATATCTAGAAAAGCAATAATTAGTATTTTTATATCATTCTTGTTTATCCTGCAAATATCAGCAGGTGCAGAAGACACATTACCAACAATAGAAAAAGAAGATTTTGATCCACTTGTTGATATTGAACTCACTGTTGAAATATTAAAAATTAGAGCTTTTGACAAGGTTGATAAACAATTCAATATTCTTCCATATAATCTTGGAATAAGAAATAAAAGAGAGTATGTTGATAAGGATTCTGACCCAGATTTCTTTTTAAAGGTTATAATAAATGGCGAGGAATTTACTAGTGACATATGGCACGATACAAAATACATCTATAATCCTGATTTTTCACCAACATTAAATGTACCTGATACAGAAGAATTCGTTGATATTACAATTCAATTATGGGACTATAATGAGGACGAAAATGTCCTTTGCGATATTGGAAACGAGGAATATGATGTTGATATTACATACAGTCTAAAAACAGGTCATTGGACAGGTGAAGATCAGATAAATGACCCAAGTGGTTATGGAAGACTAAATGGTTGTGATGACGGGACAATATACAAGAGAGATAGAGACTGTGAACTTTGGTTTGATGTATATCTAAATGATTATGATAATGACAAAATACCATATTGGACAGAGGTACATGTCTATGGAACTGACCCTGAAGTAGATAACACAGGGGAGGATTTTGATAATGACGACGTACCAATAGAATGGGAATGGAAATGGGATTATGACCCACTAGTTGCAGAAAATCATAAAGTCATTGACCCAGAGGGTGACAGTATTGATAATTATGAAGAGTATCTTACTTCCCAATGGGAATCTGACCCATACAGAAAAGACTTATTTATTGAGCTTGACATTATGGAGGAAGGCCCCCAGGGGCAAATTAGTACTTTTCCTGAAGAATCTAAGGAACTTTTATATACAGCATATAACAGACAGAATCTTGTTTATCATCTTGATGATGGCAAGTGGGATGATACTGGTTCAGAATATGTACCATTTGATGAATTAACCACATGGTATGATCTCTATCCAATCTATAATCAATTTTTCTTACATGGTATTCAAAACAACTGGAGACGTGGGGTATTTCATTATGGCCTTCTTGTTTACCAGTTCGATGGACCCAATGGATGTGCTTTTGGTCCAAATAGATTTCAGGTATCAAGTAATGGTGTAGAAAAAAGTGCAGAAAATCCTATTTTTGAAAGAATAGAAGCCTATGCTAGTTGTTATATGCATGAAACCGGTCATACATTTGGCTTCTGGCCAATTCCAGGACACAACAGTCGTAGTAGAACTCCTTTTAGACTTGGTTGGTGGATTTCAAGGCCATATAGATCTTGTATGAACTATGGTTATATGTATTACACAGTAGATTATTCAGCTGGTTCAATATCTCCTCGAGACTATGATGATTGGAGTAGAATGGATCTATCATATTTTGAAAGGGAATGGAATTAATAAATCTATAAAAATCAAGCATTTCTAAGCTTAACTGTTGATTTTGAACCAATACCTGGGATTCTAAGTTTCTTTTCAAATTGTTCAATAATTGCTGTAAATATGACTGTTAAAACCAAATAAATAACTGCAATTATTGCAAATATCTCAATAAACTTGAAGGTTTCTGCTGCGATAAATTTTCCTTCTGCAGTTAACTCTCTTACCTGTATAATATAAACAATTGAAGTATATTTTAAAAGATAAATTAGTTCATTAGACCATGCAGGAATAGATATTCTCAAAGCCTGGGGAAGAACAATATTTTTTATTGATTGCAATTTGTTCATTCCAATGGTTCTTGCAGCAATCATCTGTCCTGAGGTAATAGACTGAATACTTCCTCTAAGATATTCAGCCTGATAAGCACCAGAATTAAGTGATAGACCTAAAAGGGCAGCATCAATTGGCGAAAGAATAATACCTACCGATGGCAGGCCAAAATAGATAATGAAAAGTTGTACAAGAAGTGGTGTTCCTCGGATAATTTCTATATAACCTATACAAATAGCTGAGACAATTTTATTACCATAAACACGACCGAGTGCAAGTCCGATACCTAGAAGTAAACCTAGCATCAGGGATATGAATGTTAGTATTAGAGTAATGTATAGTCCGTCCATAAGACTAGGCAATGATTCCATTAGAAAATCGATAAATTCAGTCGTCTTCTTTCCTCCTTAATCCTCTCCATATAAAGTTGAAATTCTACCTAAAAACTCCTTTGTTCTTGCTTTTTTTGGATTTTGAAACATTTGCTTTGGTGGACCACTTTCAACTATTACTCCACCTTCCATAAAGATTATCTCATCAGCGACATTTCTTGCAAATCCCATTTCATGGGTTACAACAAGCATTGCAACCTCATGGGCAATAGACTTCATAACATCAAGAACGTCACCGATGAGCTCAGGGTCAAGAGCTGATGTTGGCTCATCAAAAAGAATAATAGATGGGTTCATTGCAAGAGCACGGGCAATACCAACACGCTGCTTTTGACCACCTGAAAGTTGAGCAGGGTACTGCTTTGCTTGGTCCTTAAGTCCTACCCTTTTTAATTCTTCCATTGCCTTTTTTCTAGCTTTTTCCTTATCCATTTTTTTTACTTTCTCAAGGCCGATACTAACATTTCTAAGAGCGGTCAAATGATTGAAAAGATTGAACTCTTGAAAAACAAAACCAATTTTCTGTCTAATCCTATTAATATCTATTTTTGGATCTGTTAAGTTTTCACCATCAAGCCAGATCTCCCCTTTGTCTGGAGGGTGCAGTTGATTTATACATCTAAGAAGAGTACTTTTACCAGTTCCACTAGTACCAATAATTACCGCTGTTTCACCTTTTTTCATAGAAAACGTGATTCCCTTCAATACTTCAAGATCTCCATAAGATTTGTGAACATCTTTTACCTCAAGCATTTCCATTTTTATTCCTCCAATTTATCTTTCAACTCCAACCTCAAAACCTGACATTCTGTATTTTTTCTCAAGATAACTAAGGCCTTTATTAATTGAGAAAACGAAAATAAAATAGATAAGTGCAATAATCAAAAGAATAGTTAAGGTAGAATCAGGGTTACTTACATATATATATCTACCCTGTCTCATAAGTTCAATTACTCCAATACTAAAAGCAATGGAAGTATCTTTTAAAACAATGGTAAACTCATTAGACCACCCAGGAACTGACAATCGAAGCATCTGTGGGATAATTATATAACCAATGCTACTTAGTTTTGACATACCAAGTGATCTTGCTGCAATCATTTGACCTTCAGGAATCGAGTTTATAGAAGCTCTAAAAATCTGTGCTTGATAAGCAGCGCTTCTCAATGCAAGTCCTAATATTGCTGCCTCAAAAGGATCAAGTTCTAATCCTATTTGAGAAAGTCCAAAGAATAAAAGAAAGAAAATAACAATAAGAGGAATACCACGAAGTACCCTCTCATATATTATAATAAGATACGGTAAAGGAAACCTGCCATAAATTCTTATTACAGCAAGGAAAATTCCGAATAGTGTACCTAGAATCAAGCTTAATATGGTTAGAATGACAGTTGTCTGTAAACCTTCTAAAAGCTGGGGTAACGAATCTGCAAGTATTTCAAGCATTCAGATATCAACTTTTTAGTTATCTCTTACTCAAAATATTCATTTATTAAAGCAAACCAATCCTCAGTACCAATAAATTCATCTAGTTCTGAATTAATTTTACCGAGTAGTTCAGTTTCGCCCTCTTTTACACCAAAACCGTAATATTCTCCAGTTTCAATTGTATAAGCAACTTCTCTATTTGCATTTTCAGAAAATGCCTGAGCAACAGGTAGATCAAGAATTATCAAATCAAGTCTCTCTGGACCAATATCTAAATCAGCAACCGCGTCAATATATAGGTCGTAAAGCTTAAGATTTTCCTCATCCATCATTTCAGTATCAATCAGTTGTTCTTGTACCCAGCCAGCTCCAGTAGTTCCAGTTTGAGCACCAATTGTATAATTAGCAATACTAGCTGTAAAGTTTTCAAGGTCGTGTGATGCATTAATTTCAACACCTGAGCCTTTCTTGATAAGTACTGATTGATCAGCTTCATAATATGCATCACTGAAATCGATTTCTTCTTCTCTTTCTTCTGTTATTGTCATTCCTGCAGCAATAACATCTATCTTTCCTGATTTAAGCGAGGGTATTAGCGAATCAAAACCGATATCTTTGACTTCAACAGTATAATTTAGGTTTTCAAGAATTGTTGTAATGAGATCTATATCAAACCCAATAATTTTACCACCTTCAACATATTCGAAAGGTGGAAAATCTGCTGAGGTTCCTACAATTATTTTGTTCCCCTTTTTTTCTTCTGTACATCCTGATAGTACCATAGCAGAACCAAACATTGCTATTACTACTATCACCACCAATATTTTCTTATCTTTTAACATAACTCTCCTCTCTTAAGCAGAATAAAACAAATAGCCTATATTTAAGTTTTTTATTTTTTCTATATTTTTTGAATAAAATATGTTAAAAATAAAAAAAAAAGAAAAAAAGATGGTTTATTTTAAAGATAACCAATCACACCGAGTATACCAACAATTAGGACAATAAGACCTATAATTGTTTGAAAACTACCAAGCCATTTTGCTAGTTTTTCAAGATGTTTTCCAATAGCAGGAATTGCTGGAAGTATTCCAACTATCATTATTAATCCTGCAAATATTGCAACTATACCAAATAGGCTATCCCAATAACCTTGCCAAAAGACTACGATAATTAGTATAATACCAATTATTGTGTCAAATCCACCTAACCATTTCGCAAATTTTGCAAGATGCTTTCCCATCGCAGGTACTGCTTCAAGTACTCCCACACAAAGAATTAAACCAGCTATTATATTTAGCCATTCTATCATATTTTCCTCACCTTCTTATTAACTTTTTTTCTTATTAAAAATATTTAGTTACTTATAGATATTTCTATTTAATTAACATAAATGTATAACTAATGTTACTTAATTAATAATTAATATTTAAAAATATATTTATTTTTTTCCTATTTTAATTTTATAGAAAATCTATATAAAATGCTTAATTATTCTATATAGCATTGAATCGGGGAGGATTATTCGAATGAAAAAATATTCAAGACTAAAATATCTTATAATATCTATTTTAATAATTATTGCATTTTTCACACCTTCAATTACCATAAATAAAGAAGAAATCAATATAGATACACAATTAAGTTCAAAAGTGAATATTCCAATTGTTGGAGGCGGTGCAATTTGGACTACAAGAGATGATTGTGGTAGTCAAGAACAAAATGTAAATGAGTATTGTGCAGGAGATATTGTCTATGTAAATGGAGCAAATTTCCCCCCAAATACTGATTTAAATTGGGATATAACTGGTCAACCAGGTTCTTGTGATCCAAATACAGTTGTTGCAAGTGGTACAATAAATTCTGGTGAAAGTGGTTCTTTTTGTTTTAATGCTTACACTGTTAATATTGATGATTGTGATGGATATAAAGTAAATGTTGAAAATAAAAGTGATAATTATAATGTTGTTATTTGTAATTATGCACCTATTGGAAACGATGATTATGCTACTGTTTTAGAGGGAGGAACAGTTACATTACTTGATTCTGGAAATGATAGTGTATTGGATAATGATACAGATATTGATGGTGATCCTTTAAATGCAGATTTA
>WOR8_10009547_pt1 | contig 13521 bp, 12 predicted proteins | sample DeeMarSeWOR38_10_FD_19890 | JGI IMG/M metagenome (IMG submission 19890) | reverse complement strand
TGGGTCTCATCAGCGCCAGCCTGCTGGCGCGACCGGGACGACGGCGGGGCATACGCCGCTTGCAGGCCGTTTTCGATCCACTGCTGATGCTACCGCTGGGCACCTCGGCCGTGACGCTAGGGTTTGGCTTCATAATTGCCCTGGACGAGCCGCCGCTTAACCTGCGCACGTCGCTGCTGTTGTTGCCACTGGCGCACACCCTGGTCGCTTTCCCCTTCGTCGTGCGCAGCCTGTTGCCGGGGCTGCGTGGCATCAAGCCGTCGCTGCGGGAGGCAGCCTCAATCATGGGAGCCAGTCCCTGGCAGGTATGGCGCCAAGTGGATCTACCCATCGTCGGGCGGGCATTGCTGGTGGGCGCCGTCTTCGCCTTCACCATCAGCATGGGGGAATTCGGAGCAACCTCGCTCATCGCCCGCCCCCAAACACCGACTATGCCGGTTGCCATCTACCGTTTCCTGGGACAACCGGGGGCGCTGAATTACGGTCAGGCGTTGGCTATGAGCACGCTGCTGATGCTAGTCTGCGCGGCCGGCATGATCGCGATTGAGCGTTTCCGGGTTGGGGACATCGGAGAATTCTGATGTTGCTTTCAATCCAAGGCGTCACCAAACGCTTCGGTGACCAGCTAGCCCTGAACGACGTCAGCTTTGAGGTGACCGAGGGTGAAATCGTATGCCTGCTGGGCCCGTCGGGCTGCGGCAAGACCACGCTGCTGCGCATTGTCGCCGGCCTGGAGATGCCCGACGCCGGTCAGGTTCTCTTTGATGGGCGGGATATCGGCCCGGTGCCGCCCCACCGCCGCGATTTCGGCCTAATGTTTCAGGACTTCGCCCTCTTCCCCCACAAGAATGTGTACGATAATGTAGCCTTCGGTCCGCACATGAAAGACATGGGAGAAGAGAGAATCGAGGAACAGGTTCAGGAAGTACTGGCCTTGGTGGGGCTGGGGGGATTTGAGCGGCGGGGCGTCAACGAACTCTCCGGCGGAGAAGCGCAGCGCGTGGCCCTGGCCCGCAGCCTGGCCACCCATCCTCGCCTGCTGATGCTCGATGAGCCACTCGGCTCGCTGGATCGCGCCCTGCGCGAGCGGCTGATGACCGAGCTGCGTGACATCTTGACAGGGGTGGGCGTCACTGCGCTGTACGTGACCCACGACCAAGCGGAGGCCTTCGCCATCGCCGACCGGGCGGTGGTGATGAACGCCGGCCGCGTGGAGCAGATCGGGCCGCCGGAGGTGATCTACCGGCGTCCGGCGACCTCCTTCGTGGCCCACTTCCTGGGCTTGACCAATCTGGCTGAAGGGCAAATCATGGACCGAGGCTTGGTGGCATCAGCCTGGGGTGAAATCCGGGCCGACACCAGAGATCACGAGACGGGTGACCAGGTGAGCGTGCTGATCAGGCCCGAAGCAGCCAGGCTGACAGCCAAGGGATCGGAATGGATGGGCGGGAACACCTTGCGCGGACGACTGGTTGCACGTTCGTTCCGAGGAGGACGCTACAAAGTCCAGGTACAGCCGGAAACAGGTCCTACCCTGACCTTTGAGCTGGCAGTTGTCGACGCGCTGCCCATCAAACCGGGTGAGCAGGTGGTGGTCATATTGGATCCCGCAGGAGTCGTCCTGCTGCCAGGGGCAGATTAGGACCACTTATAGGAGGCACCAAACTTGAAATCCAAGATTCGTATGCAGACTCATCACGCTGATCAAGTTTTCAAGGAGGTGCACCTGGAGCGTGGTCAGCTCCTGTCAAGCGAGTTCTACGACTGTGTGTTTATCGGTTGTTCCTTTGTTGAGTCTGTTTTCCAGCACTGCGGGTTTGTCAACTGTGTCTTTCAGGCGTGCGACCTGAGTCTTATCCAGACGCCGGAGAGCAACTTTGCTTCCACCCGATTTGAGAACTCGAAGGTCATTGGTGTCAACTGGACACAGGCAGACTGGGGCGTAACGGGGCTGTGGAACCCAATTGGCTTCTTCAAGTGTACCATCAGCCATTCCACATTCATTGGACTGACACTGAGGGGCATCCAGATCAGAGACTGTGTTGCTGTAGATACTGACTTCCGAGAGGCTGATCTGTCCCAGGCCGACTTCGCGGGGACTGACCTCTCCAAGAGCATGTTTGGCAACACAAATCTAACTGAAGCTGACCTGAGCCGCGCTCGCAACTACCATATCGATCCAGGTCAAAATGTGCTGAGACAAGCCCGGTTCTCACTGCCTGAAGCCATGTCGTTGCTGTACAGCATGGACATCGTTCTGGTCGAGGACGGCTGACTTGACAAATCAGATCAACACACGTATGATGTTGCGCAATCCAACCAGCCAGGTGGAACGTCCTGAATGACAGTCCAGAGGCTCCGAGGCAATCTCGCCCGTTCATTCGATTTTTTTACCCCGTGCGTGAGGCGGTTGCTTTGCGGCGGGGGGACGTCGGTGTAGGATAGGCAAAAACCCCAGGGTAAGTACGAAGACGTGGAGCAACCGCTCCGCGTTTTTTTGTTTCCCGGGTCTAGAGCAGAGCAGGGAGGAGAAACCAAGATGACCAGAGTAGCATTTCAAGGTATTGCTGGTGCATATTCAGAACAAGCTGTGCGCCAGTATTTTGGACCGGAGGTGGAAAGCGTCCCCTGCGGAGCATTGGACGATCTGTTCCCACTCGTGGAGAACGGCGACGTCGATTATGCGATCCTGCCGGTGGAGAACGCAATTGCTGGCTCCGTAACCCGCGCTTATGAACTCTTGATGGAGTACGATTTGCGCGTTTATGCCGAAGTGATCTTACACGTGCGGCATATGCTGCTCGCCCTGCCAGATACGAAGTTAGGCGACCTGGAACGGGTGCAGTCGCACCCGCAGGCCCTGGCTCAGTGCCAACGCTATCTGAACCGGCACGGATTAAAAGGCGAGCCAACGTTCGATACGGCAGGCGCCGCCCGCGACCTGGCAGCCAATCCGGAACCAGGGGTGGCCGCGATTGCCAGTGGATTGGCAGCCGAGCTGTATGGGCTGGAGATTCTCGATCGGCCCTAATCTTTACCACCCCCCACGAACCCGGAGCGCTGTATGAGTGCCTGGGCGAATTTGCCAAGCGGCGCGTCAATCTGGCCAAGATCGAGTCGCGCCCGCGTCTCAACCGGCCCTGGCAGTACTTCTTCTTTCTGGATTTTGAGGGACACTGCCAGGACCCCGAGTGTGAAGCGGCCATCATGGGACTGCTGCGTCGTTCCCTGTTTGTGAAGCTATTAGGCTCTTACCCGGCCGCTACGACGCCGAGTCCCGAAACCCAGACCCCTCAGCAGGAGGAGATGATATGATTGTGATCTTGAAGCAGGAAGCAACTCGGGCACAGATGGACAACGTCATAGCTCGCATCGAGCAAATGGGCTGCGGCGTGGAGATCTCGCAAGGCGAGGAGCGCACCATCATTGGTATCATCGGCAATGGGCGACGGCTGGATCACGAGCAAATCGAACGTATGGCAGGGGTCGAGCGCACAGTGCCTATTATGCGGCCTTTCAAGCGCGCCAGCCGTGACTTTCACCCAAGCGACACCGTCGTCAAGCTAAATGGGGTGTCGGTCGGCGGCCAACAGTTGATCATAATGGCCGGCCCCTGCGCTGTGGAAAGCCGAGAGCAGTTGTTGGAAACGGCCCACGCGGTCAAGGAAGCGGGAGCCCAAGTGCTGCGGGGCGGCGCCTACAAGCCGCGCACCTCACCTTACAGTTTCCAGGGATTGGCTGAAAAAGGACTGCGCATCCTGGCCGAAGCGCGTGAGGAAACCGGGCTGCTAATCGTCACCGAAGTGATTGATCCCTACCTGGTGCCCTTGGTGAGTGCCTACGCCGACATCCTCCAGATCGGCGCAAGGAATATGCACAATTATGCGTTGTTGCACGCCGTGGGCGAGGCGCAGCGGCCGGTTCTGCTCAAACGCGGCATGATGTCCACCATCGAAGAGATGTTGATGGCCGCCGAATACATCCTCTCCCACGGCAACAACCGGGTCATTTTGTGCGAGCGTGGCATTCGCACCTTCGAGACCTACACCCGCAACACTATGGACATCAACGCTGTGCCGTTGCTCAAGCAGCTCAGCCACCTGCCGGTCGTCGCGGATCCCAGCCACGCGACGGGCAAGTGGGAGTTGGTCGCACCGGTCTCGCGGGCAGCCATAGCCGCCGGGGCGGATGGCCTGATCATCGAGGTTCATCCTCAGCCGGAAGAAGCGGTCTCGGATGGGGCCCAGTCTCTCAAACCATCCCGCTTTGCCGAGTTGATCGACAGCCTACGGCCGGTGGCCGAGGCTGTGGGGCGTACACTGTGAGAACAAAGACCACCCTTGAAACTGGGTGAGGATCCCAATCATCTACAACGGCCAAAGCCTTGCCTAATCGAGATGTCTGCCAACGCTCAAGTTAACAAGGATCACCCTGGGAGTCAAAATTGCCGGTGAAATTCGCGTTGACAACGCACAAGCGTGACGAATCGGCTTGTTGCGTGTTATATCGTTATAGATTCTCGGGCAGATACTTTATGGAGGTGAGTGACAATGGCAGAGGCAAGACACAATGGGTATCTCTCTTTTGATGAATTCAAACGCATCCTGGCCAGCGAACTCAAAGTCGAGGAAGAGAGAATTGTGGCGTCGGTTCGAGCCATGTGGTGGACACCATGCTACGGCTAGGGGATAAGGGTATCGACATCCCGCTGGAACTGGCCTGGCAGATCGACACAGTAGCGGATGCCTATCAGGTGATGATCTACAACAGAAATAGGTAGGATTGGCAGGCACCTTTTGGATATCAAGCTGTAGCAACCTCGCAGTGGGTACGCCCCGGTGCGAACATACGTTAATACCTTCTCTACTCTGCAACTTCATGGGCTAACAACCTGAACTCGGCCCCAAGTTAACCAAAGGCCTCATATTTGACACCCCTTTCAACGTGGCTATAATTGAGACATATTCTCAATATCGTGTGCATGAATGTCCGAGTTGGCCGACTTAGCCACTAAACTCAAACGCGCAGGCTACAAACTGACTGCTCCGCGCCAGGCCGTGGTACAGGTGCTGGAGCATGAAGGTGAACATCTTAGCCCCAACGAGGTTTTGGCGCTGGGCAGGCAGATCTATCCCCAGCTCAGCCGAGCCACCGTCTATCGCACGCTGGATTTGCTGACCGACCTGGGCCTAGTTCGCCCCATCTATCTAGGTGATAACCGCCAACGCTATGTTACCGGCCAGGGGGGCCACCACCATCTGGTGTGCATAGATTGTGGAGCTGCCTTCGAGTTTGAGGGCTGCCAAGCCGACCGGCTGGCGACCACGCTGTCCGAGCAGTTTCAGTTCGAGATTCACAGCCATCTTTTGGAGTTCTACGGCCTATGTCAAATTTGCAGGGGAGCCTAACCACCCCGGTCCTGTCCAGTTTAGCCGAGCGTCGGGCATGAAGAGGAGAAGTAGCCGAGTGTTGCGGAGCAAGTGCCTGCTGTTGAGTTGGCTGGCGGTGGTCGTCTGGGTAGTCTCGGCCTGTGCGCCGGCCCCAGCCCCAGCAACGGGTGAAACAGCCGTCCAGCCGCCCCCCTTCGAAGACCAGGCGGCCGAGACGCCAGAACTAAAGCCCGTCGCGCTGGGGACCGGCGAAACGCTCAAGGTGGTCGCGACCACCAACATCGTGGCTCACGTCGTCTCTGAGGTTGGTGATGACGGCATCGAACTGACCCAATTGGTGCCGATCGGCGCTGATCCGCACACCTACATCGCCACGCCGCAGGACGTGGCCGCCGTGGCTGACGCTCACGTCATATTCGCCAATGGCGCCAACCTGGAGGCAGACTTTCTGCCCGAGTTAGTCCAGGACACCGGCGCCTCTGTCATTCAGGTCTCCCAGGGCATCGAGTTCCGGGCGCTTGATGAGGCAAATGCAGACGAGCACGAGGAGGAAGACCACCCCGAGGCAATCGATCCACATACGTGGACAACACCTGCGAATGTGGCCGTGTTCGTGCATAATATCAAAGACACCCTGAGCGCACTGGATCCGGACCACGCCGAAACCTACGAGGCCAATGCTGAGACCTACACAGCCGAACTTGAGATGCTGGACGAGTGGGTCAGGGCCCAGATCGAGACCATCCCCCCCGAGAACCGGAAAATGGTCACCGATCACGCGTCTTTTGGCTATTATGCCGACCGCTACGGCCTGGATCAAATCGGCGCGCTCATCCCCGCCTTCAGCACGGCGGCTGAGCCATCTGCCCAGGAGTTGGCCGCCTTGGAAGACGCGATGGGTGAGTACGAAGCCAAAGCCGTGTTTGTGGGGATGACGGTAAACCCAACACTGGCCAAGCAGGTGGCTGAGGATACCGGGACTCAGTTGGTCACGCTCTACACCGGCTCGTTGGGACACGAAGGGAGTGGTGTCGAGTCATATGTCGACTACACCTGCTACAATACTGTGGCGATCGTCGAAGCCTTGGGCGGCAAAGCAATCGTGGCAGACTCCCCTTGCGACTGAAGTGCCTACCAAACGCCAGCAAATCTGACGACAGCATAGGGTGAGTAGATGCGATTGATCGATACCGGCGGCGCTGACGGCGGCCTGCTGCGGTAAGGGAGATGCTGTGCATGAATGATTTTCTTAACCTTCTCGTTGCGCCCCTGTCCTACGCCTTTATGATCCGCGCACTGATCGCCGTCATCATTGTAGGGGTTGTGTGTGCGATAGTCGGCACCTACGTGGTATTGCGCGGAATGGCCTTCTTTGGCGACGCCCTGGCTCACGCCATCTTGCCCGGGGTGGCAATCGGCTATTTGATCGGTGGAGGGGCGCGAGGCCCGCTCTTCTGGTGGGCCATGCTGACTGCTGTTTTGACCTCCATCGGCATTGGAACTCTCAGCAAAGGGCGACGGCTCAAGGAGGACACCGCCATCGGGGTCATCTTTGCCGGCATGTTTGCCCTGGGCATCGCCCTCATCTCCACCGCGAGCAGCTACTCGGTGGATTTGACTCACTTTCTATTCGGTGATGTACTAGGCGTATCGCAGAACGACCTACTGTTAACGGCTGGCTTTGGAGGACTGGTGGTGCTCACCATCCTGGCCTTCTACAAGGAGTTTATGGTCCTCTCCTTCGACCCAGTCTTGGCCGCGACTATGCGTCTGCCCGCTGGCCCCCTGCACTACTTATTGCTGTTGCTGATCGCCGTGACCATTGTCGTCTCACTACAAACGGTGGGCGTTGCGCTGATGGTGGCCATGCTGGTCACGCCAGCGGCTGCGGCCTTTTTGCTCACCCGCCGCCTGCCAACTATGATGTTAATGGCAGCTACCATGGGCGCCCTCTCAGCGGTTATCGGACTGTATCTTTCGTTCTACGCGAATATCGCTTCTGGAGCGGCAATTGTGCTGGTGTGTACCGGGTTTTTTATCCTTGCCTTTCTCTTTGCGCCAAGCAGAGGAGCCCTGTGGAGTTATCTCCGCAATCGGGGCGCCTGACCTCCTCAAAGCCAAACTTGACTTCCCAGGGTGACCATTCTATACTGATTGTAGACCAGATCACTTAACAATGCCCCTCGCATCTAACACCCCAATACACAGCGAACTTCGAACATAATCTGGCGTCAGGCAGTATATGGTATAGTGAAATAAGTTAGGTAATGACGACGAGGTTTGGTTATGGTTCAGCGATGGCGTATTAGTGAAGGTTGGGGGGTACTGCTCCTATCTTTGGGTCTGACGCTTATTGTCAGCACCGGCATTGCCAGCGCGGGCTGGACTGACGGGCTGAAGGTACTCCCTCTCGCCGGCCTGGGAGCCTTTATCATCGGGCTGATGATCTCCAAGAGCATTCTTCCGGGCTGGATAGCCCATCTGTTCAGCCTGATTATCGGCTTTGCCTGGTCTTTCTGGCTGGCGACGCGTCTATTCCCCGATTTTTGGAACTGGGAGTTCCGCTGGGCATGGCTATGGTGGTATCTCTACCGGTGGATCCTTACCCTATTCCGCGGCGGTACCAGCCACAACAACTTGGTTTTTGTGGTACAGATGTCGCTGATCGTGTGGTTAGTCAGCTACCTCAGCGTTTGGCTTATCTTTAGACAGCGCAACGCGTGGCTAGCCATCGTCCCTGGTGGCGGTCTGTTGCTGGTCAACCTCATCTACGCACCCAGCGACATCACGGTTTACCTGATCGTCTATCTGGCCCTGGCCCTGCTGCTTGTCATCCGCTTCAACCTGTTCACCCAAGAGCAGGAATGGCGGCATCAGCATGTCCACTTCAACGCTGATGAGATCAGCTTTGACTTTCTGCGAGCAGGGGCTCTCTTTACCGTGTTGATCCTGGCGCTGGCCTGGATGACACCCGGAGCCCTTGCAGCGCAAGATACTGAAATCTTCGACGCGCTGCGGGGCCCGTGGCGCGACCTGCAAGCCGAGTGGAGTCGCCTATTCGCCTCCCTAAACTATCGCCCCACGGCTGGGGCCGATTTTTACGGAAAAGAACTGAACCTGGGTGGTCCACGGGAGTTGGCGGAAGTTCCTGTACTGGAAGTGCTGGCGCCTCCCAGCGCCCGCTACTGGCGCGCCGTTGTCTTCGACAAGTTCAACGGTCGGGGCTGGGAGAACACAGACAATACGTTTGTCCAATTCGGCGCCGACAATACGGCGGTGCCCATGGTCCCCTACCAGGCCCGGCAGATCATCACGCATACTGTCACTGTACTGGGGCCGAGTGTGTCCACGTTGCCCATGGCGGCCCAGCCGATGTGGGTTGATGAGCCAACGCGGGCAAGTCTGAGCTTCGTCGACGTTGCACCTGACCGGATAAGCAGCCGTGCAGACGAAACGGGCACCATCCAGCGAGTTGACACCATCTCTTACGCTCGCAGCCGCACCCCGCTGGACCCCGGTGACAGTTACGTGGTCACCACGCTGCTGACACAAGCCCCGGCGAGCTGGCTGCAGAGGGCAAGCACCAGCTATCCGACATGGGTCACCGACCGCTACTTACAGTTGCCCGAGGGCATACCCGACCGAGTGAAACAACTGGCTGAGGAGATCACGGCCGACCACGAAACGCCTTATGACAAAGCAAGCGCCATCGAAGGTTTCCTGCGCAGCGAAATCGAATACAACGAAAAGATCGAGGCTCCACCGCGCGACCGTGATCCGGTGGACTACATCCTATTTGATTCGAAACAGGGCTACTGCGATTATTACGCGACCTCGATGGCAGTCATGCTTCGCTCTGTCGGGGTCCCGTCCCGCATTGTGTCAGGTTATGCCCAAGGTCACTATGACCCTGACCGACAAGCCTACGTGGTGCTGCTGCAAGATGCCCATACCTGGGTCGAAGTCTTCTTCCCTAACTACGGCTGGGTTGAATTCGAGCCGACGGCGGCTCAGCCGGTCATCGTCCGCCCGGCCGAACCGGAAGAATTCGATACTACCCAGGGAGATCTAGACCAGGAAACGGACCTGGGCCCCGACACAGATCGCATGGACCGTATGGAAGAACTGCTGGATGAAGGGGTTCCGCCCGACACAGGGAACGTAGGCACTTCGCTTTGGTCTCGCCTGGCTCCGGCTAAGCCCGGTTCCTGGGTCTTTGGCAGCCTGGTGCTGATAGCCCTGGCAAGTATCACCGTCTGGACTATGCGCCGGCGACGCCCTGTGCAGCTCAGCAGCGTAGGAGCCATCTATCATAACATGATACGACTGGCTGGCTGGGCCGGCGCTAACACGCAGCTCTCGCATACGCCCTCCGAGCACGCAGAAGCCTTAGGGCGCGTGGTGCCCGAGGGGGAGAGACCAGCTCAGCGTATCGCCGGGCTCTACGCCCGCGAACGGTATGGGCATAAGTCGCCCGACGACCGTGAACAGGCAACTGCTAGCCAGGACTGGCGCGAGCTGCGCCCCAAACTGGTGCGCAGAACCATCCTGCGCCACGTATTGAGACAAGGTAACCAAACCGACACAGAGCTGGAACCTCGCGCTGACAACGGCATTTGAGCACCCAGTAATAAGTGCGCGCCTGCCGGCAAAGTGCGGGAAGCCCGGGTGGGCCTGCACGTGGTGTGAAAGTGCAGGTCAAGCCGCGTTGATCAACCGCATGCCCGCCTCGTCCACCTGCCAGAATGCCCGGAAGGCACTCCGCCAGCCCCGCATCGGCGTTGCCGGTGCATGACATCCCCCGATAGCAAACCCTCTGCCGCTCGCAGGCGGATTCGACTGGGGCGACACCACCCGTGAAGATCTACCCAGCCGACTGATGGAAATGGCATTGTCCTCCAACAGTTGGCGCAGCACCATATTTCGATAAACTCGAAATCTTCTGTGATTTCGAAGGATCTTCTTCCCGTGGGGTGCGTCCTAAATCCTTGGCCACACAACGCCGCAGGCCGAGGGTGTGGGGGTGTCCCCCCAATTCCCGCCTGGTCTACCCAGAATCTGGGACAGGCCTCTTTCCGTGGCCCGGTTGTGATCCCCCTCGCATGTATGGTATACTCCGTCTGATGAACGAGGAACGCACACCGCTACGCCTTGCGCCGGCGGCGACGAAGGCTGGAGCTTCTACTTCGCCTCGATGAGCCTGGGCGAGATGATCCGCCTGACGGCGGAGGACATCCATCCTCCCCTCTATTACGTCTTGCTGGAAGGCTGGCTGCGGCTGACCGTCAGTACCCCAGAATTGGCCCGCTTTTTGTCAGTTGTGTTCGGCACCAGCCTGATTCCGCTTGTCTATCGGGTCGCCAGCCGTCTATTCGACCAGGTCGCCGGCTTGGCAACCGCCGCTGTAGTAAGCGTGGCGCCTTTCGCTATCTACTACTCCCAGGAAGTCCGCATGTACGGGCTGGTGACGTTGCTGGGACTGGGATCAGTCTACTTCTTCATCGAACTTGGGGCCGACCACCGACCGCAGACGGCGGGAGGAAGGGAGTTGCGCAACTACGCTTTGGGATACATCCTGACGACAACGGCGGCTCTGTATACTATGTACTACGCTCTCTTCATCCCCCTATTCCAGGCCATCTATTTCATCGCCACCAATCGCCGCCGGAATCTCAAGGATTTGATCGCCCACCCATTCGTGCGCTCGCTATCCGTCGCCGTTCTCCTGTACCTGCCGTGGATTATATTCACGGGGACGAAGCTCGTCGCTTACGTGCAGGGCAAACGTACCGCCGAGGGATATGTTCCACTTGGCCTCCTGCACTTCTTAGAATCGCATCTGGTAGCTTTCAGCCTCGGTCATGTCTCTGAGGCGACCCATATCTTGGCCTGGGCAACCCTGCTGTTTCTGCCGATCGCTCTCCTCGGCCTGTTCTATCACCCACCCAGTACCCAAAGGGCACCCAGTACCCAAAGGGCACCTGGTACCTGGAGGGTGATACGCACCACACACCAGGCACAGCACATTTCTCACCCCTCACTTCTGCTGGCTCTTTATCTGCTCCTCCCCCTGCTGCTTGGTTTCCTCGTCAACCTGGGCTACCCCTTCACCCCGCGCTACTTCGAACGTACTTTGATGCTGGCTGCGCCGGCATGGTGGCTGCTGCTGGGAACGGGATTGGCCTGGATCTGGAGACGGAGCAAGCTGGTCCTGGTCGGCGCGGGAGCTGGCATGCTATTGATTCAGACGGTGATGTTGCTCGACTTCTACAATGTCGCTCGTTACCGGAACGAGGACTACCGCCCCCTGATGGCCTACGTCCATGCCCACAGCAGCCCCGACGACGTGTTTCTGGCCAGCTATCAGTGGCAAGTTGGCTTTTATCACGCCTACCTATCTCCACCCCGCCCGGCCCTGCATGTTGTGCCCGGCTGGGGCGAGACCTGGGCCGAGGATAGGCGGCGCATGCAGATTGATCTGGATGCACTCACCGACGATCACCCGCGCTTGTGGTTTCCTGCCTATCAGGCGCTCGGGCGGCTGTGGGAGACCCAGGTGGAAGCCTACCTGAACCAGTCCGCCTTTCCCACCCAGGTGGACTGGAAGCTTGCAAGCACCAAGCTTCTCCTCTACGCTCGGGGCGACCAACTGAACCCGGTCGCCGCGCCCTTTAACTTCGCCAACCGGCTACGGGTAGAAGCCGTCGAGGTAGGCGACGCGCCGGCGGAGGCAGGGCGCGGCATAGTGCCGATCACTCTGATGTGGCGCAAATTGGACAACTTGGGCAGCGACCACCGCGTCGCCCTGCGTCTGACTGACGCGGATGGCCGCACCTGGGCTACCCGCGACAGCTTACCGCAGGGAGGGGATGCTTCCTTCACCAACCTGGCAATTGGCGAGACGTTGATCGACCGTCACGGACTTGCGATTCCGGCCGGGACTCCGCCCGGTGACTACCAACTCCGGCTAAGCGTGATGGATCAGGCCAGCGAGCAGCCATTGGACCTGCTCGACAACCAAGATCAGCCGCAAGGGGTAGAAGCTACTCTGACCACAGTACAGGTCCTTGCGCCGGACACCCCCTTGCCACCCGAGGCACTACCAGTACAACACCCGAGTCCGTCCGATTTCGATGGGCGCGTTCGACTGCTCGGCTACAGTCTGGGCGCAGGGCCATTCCGAGCCGGCGACTCGCTGGCCTTTAGCCTCTTTTGGCAGGCCCTGACCAGTGGGGACGAGCCGCTCGTCGTCTTTGCCCAGTTACAGGATGAGATGGGCAAGCCGGTGGCGCTTAGTGAGACGCCCCCAGTTTACCCGAGCGATCGCTGGTGGGCCGGGACACTGCTGCGCGATCCCCACGAGATCCCGCTGCCAGCCACCTTACCGGCTGGGACTTACCGGCTAGCCATCGGTCTGCTGCGCCCCGATGGCTCACGTTTACCGCTGGACGGCAACAACCAGGTAGTGCTGACAAGCATCGAGACGACTCAGCGTCCCCACAGCTTCTCGACACCGTCACCGCAACACTCGCTGGACGCACGCTTTGGCGACCGGGCGCGTCTGATAGGTTACGACCTGCGCGGCGGCAGAGACGCACATCCGGGAGATACGTTGACGCTGGTTCTCTATTGGCAAGCCCTGGAGACGTTCGACCGGTCCTATACCACCTTCGCCCACATCGTGGACGCGAATGATCACATCTTCGGCCAGCGAGACCAGGTGCCCGGGGACGGCGCCTTGCCCACCACCAGTTGGGTGCCTGGTGAGTATCTAACCGATGCTGGCGACTACTTAATCGAGATTGGCTTCTACAACCCCCTCGATGGGGCGCGATTACCCGTCACCGACATCCACGGTCAGCCCATCGGAGATCGCCTGCTTCTAGATGAGGCTCAAATCCGAGTCAATGAATGACGGCATAGACCTGGGGCAGACCACCATATCCATGTGAACGCGGTTATCCGAAGTACATTCCGGGGAGTCTAGCCCTGAGTTATGGAACCTTCGCAACTTCTGTGCCGTCTGATATAATAAGACAGTAGAACTCATTTTCCATTTCGCACACAGACAGAAAGGAGACTTCAATGAACAGGCGAACTCTACTGACTCGGACACTGGTATTGATCGTCA
>WOR8_10004500_pt1 | contig 13522 bp, 10 predicted proteins | sample DeeMarSeWOR38_10_FD_19890 | JGI IMG/M metagenome (IMG submission 19890) | reverse complement strand
CGACCGAGCAGGTCTCGCAGGTCATGAAAATCGCTTGTGCCAAGAATATCCCGGTCACGCCGCGCGGCGGCGGCACCTGCCTATCAGCGGGCGCAGTGCCGGTCCACGGGGGGATTGTTCTATCTTTGGAGAGAATGAACGAGATCAAGGAAATTGACAAGGACAATATGATGATTGTCGTCCAGAGCGGTATCGTATCTGAGCAGCTGGGCAAAGAACTGGCCAAACACGATCTCTTCTTCCCACCCGATCCAGTGAGCCTAGATTCATGCACCATCGGCGGCAACATAGCCGAATGCGCAGGCGGACCGCGGGCAATGAAATATGGTGTTACCAGGAACTACGTCACGGGCATTGTAGCTGTTTTGCCGGATGGCACTGCGTCACGAATGGGCGGCAAGTTGTTGAAGAACGTCACCGGCTACGACCTCATAAATCTCATCATCGGTTCAGAAGGCACCCTGGCCATTGTGACCGAAGCGATATTGAAAGTTCTGCCTCTGCCCAAAGTGATCGTCGATATGCTGATCCCGTTCGTCTGTGTTGAAGATGCTACGAACTTCACGGTGCAGGCTTTACAGAGCGGCTTGATGCCCACCGCAATAGAATTCATGGACGGGGATGTCGTAAGGATGGTAGCGCAATACCTGAAAAGAAAAATACCCTATATGGAAGCAAACGCACATGCAATAATCGAGATAGACGGCGACGAAAAAGACCGGGTCAGAAAGGTATACGAACAAGTGGGCGACCTCGCGCTCAAATATGGTGCCCTTGATGTCCTGGTCGGTGAGAGCGTAAGGGATCGCGAAAAAATATGGGAGCCGCGCAAGAAGATCGGTGACATGCTGAAGGATCTGACCAAGAACGTAACACGTGAGGACCTCGTGGTTCCCAAAAAACAGATCCCGTTATTGCTCAGTAAACTGAAGCAATGCGTACGGCTATACGATGCTACAATATATACATTTGGCCATCTGGGTGACGGTAATATTCATGCGGATGTCAGCGTCGACAAAAAAAGGGAGATCTTAGACTCAGATATCGAAAAAATGCGGCGCGAGATATACGAGATAACCATCTCGCTGGGCGGAACAATAACCGCTGAACATGGGATCGGGCTATCCAAAATCCCCTATCTCTCAATGGCCCTGGATAACAGGCAGATCGAGATAATGCAAAAGATTAAGGCGGTCTTTGACCCGAAGAATATTCTGAATCCGGGAAAGATATTTCCAAACTCATGAGTTTGGTCGATTACAATGATGAAAAATTGATTACAGTGATTAACAAGATTAAGGCAATTGAAGGCAGTTGATGGTAATTCATTCCACGAATACGATCTATGAATCACGAGAAGGAGCAAAATGTACCTACTCAATCTAGATAGACTCCAAGGCCAGGATTCAATGCTCATATTCCATGCTCTCGCACGGATCGGTTATGAAGGTCTGGTCATTGTGTCGCCGGCCCAACCACTGGCGAGCATCGGTTATTTTCAGGACGCAGAAAAAGAATTAGACCTGGATTACTGCCGCAACAACAACATACATTTTATGCGGCGCGAAGTCGGCGGCGGCGCAACATATCTTGATGAGAATCAGATCTTCTACCAGGTCATATGGAATTCCAAAAATTCGAAGTTTCCCAGGAAGATCAAGGATATTTTCCAGTTGCTCTCGGTTCCGCCCTGCGAAACCTACCAGCGTTTTGGCATAAATGCATCTTTCCGTGCAGAGAACGATATTGTGACTGACAAAGGAAAGAAGATCGCCGGAGAAGGCGGTGGAGATATCGGTAACTCAATGGTATTTGTTGGTGGCATTCTCATAGATTTCGATTACGCGACGATGGCCCGAGTGCTAAAGGTTCCCGACGAGAAATTCCGTGATAAAATATACAAGAGCATGGAGGAAAACCTCACTACTATGAAGCGGGAATTATCAGTTGTTCCGCCCAGACTGGAGATCAAGAAAGTACTCATTGAAAGCTTCGAGAAGATCATGGGCTATTTGGAACCGGTGGAACTGGATGAAGGAACCATTAAGAAGATCAGGGATCTCGAAACCTGGTTCACCTCTCCAAAATTCCTACACAAGAAGACACCGCGCATACCAGAGGGTGTAAAGATACGAGAAGGCGTCGAAATTCTCTACGGTCTTTACAAGGCAAAGGGCGGCTTGATCAGAACCGCTGAGGAGATCGATCATAAAAAGATCAAAGATATTGTGGTGTCTGGCGACTTCAACATGTTTCCCAAGGATGCGCTCGTCAACGTGGAAAAAGACCTGAAAAACAAGGATTTTTCACCAGAGAAAATAGAAAAAGTAGTCGAAAAGACCTATCGGCGCAAGAAAATAGAGTCGCCTGGTGTCGAACCCAAGGACATCGCGCAGACGATCACCGAAGCCAAATAGACAGAAGTCACTATGTCATTAAGTCACCGCATCTTAGTGCTAGTGGGAAGGGCGGTGATTGACAGAGCAGTATATTTGCATATAATATCATTGAAAAATCTGAATGAGCAGGGAAAGCAGGATTTAAATAGCATAGGAGGGTCGTTAGCACTCCCCTCATTCTTAGCAAATATCAAAAACTAAACTCTATGAACAGTGTTTTGCCAATTTCTAAAGGAGATACGACATAATGATTGATTTAAGAAAAAGCGATCCTGGGTTCAAATGGGAGATCATAAAGCGGGAAGGCGGCGAGGGTTTGCTAAAATGCTTTGGTTGTAGCGACTGTGCTGCAAGCTGTCCGGTCCGCTATTTTGATGAACGCTATAATCCAAGAAAAATAATCCGCCTTACGTTGTTGGGCATGAAGGACAACGTACTATCCTCACCTTTTCTCTGGTTTTGCGCGCACTGCCATGCCTGCACAGAAAGATGTCCCCAAGGCATAAAGGTAGCCGAGCTGATCAATGCGATAAAGAATTATGCGGTCGATAAGGGATATTGTCCTGAAGGTTACAAGATGCAGCTTGACCTGCTACTGAAAATGGGCCGTTTATATGAAGTGGAGGATTTTGACCTCAAGAAACGTCAGCGCTTGGGCCTCCCTCCGATCGATAAGACAATACAAGACGTTGCCAAGATCCTGGAGCATACCAATATCCTGAAGGTGCTCAAGAAATGAAGAAATACGCTCTCTTCTTAGGTTGCACTGTCCCGGTTCGAGCCCAGCACTACGAACTGAGTGCCCGCAATGTTGCCAAAGAACTGGGCATTGAACTGGTCGACATGCCCGGCGCATCATGCTGTGGATTTCCTCTGAAAGCGGTCGACGCAGAGACCTCACTGCTGATCGCCGCACGTAATGTGGCTCTTGCTAGTCAAATGAAACTGGATGTTGTCACGCTGTGTAATTCATGCACGGCAATGCTCTCTGATGCACAAGTGCAGCTCAACAACAAAGAATTTCATAATGAATTCAAACGGGTGGGCTTTTCATACCCTCAAGAAGTCAAGGTCAGACATTTCGTAAGAATGCTCTATGAGGATATCGGCATTGAAAATATCAAGAAGTACGTTAAAAAATCCCTGAACCCGCTCAAAATATTGGCCCACTATGGATGCCATTACATGCGCCCGTCAAGCCTGTACGGCTTCGATAGTACTGAAGTTCCTCATACCCTGGACGAATTGGTTCGAGTAACCGGGGCTGAATCACTGCAATATGCAGATAAGAAGATGTGTTGTGGCGGTTCGGTGCTTGGTATTGATGAAGACCTGGCGATAACAATGTCAAACCACAAATTGAATGTGGCCAAGGAACAAAATGCCGACGCACTAGTTTCAATTTGCCCTTTCTGTACTGTCATGTATGAAGACAACCAGCGCAAAGCCGAGACAAAATTCAACAGGCAATACGGTATTCCCGTACTTTATTATCCACAGCTCCTAGGACTAAGCTTTGGCCTTGATGGAAATGCAGTCGGTTTAAGATTCAATCGCATAAAACCGGATGCGTTACTCGAGAGAATAACGTGATGACCTGTGGAGGAATAGCATGAGAGTACTAATCTGCAATTGCCATGGCTTCATAAAGCTACCGACCCTTGACCTCGGCACCGAGGTGAAGGTTGAGTATTTTGACAATCTGTGCAAGGTCAAACCATCGATCGGCACTGACGAACAAGTAGTCATTGCTGGCTGCAGCCCCCGGCTCCTCGAAGGCATATTCCAAAATGTCGACGCAGAATTCGTCAATCTACTGGAACACATCGCGCTTGTCAACCATCCGGCGGAAAAAGCGAAACAACTCATCCATGCCGCAGTCCAGAAAGCAAAACAAACCAGACCCGTCAAAATCAAAACATTCGATATCAAGAGCAAAAGGGCGCTGGTCATCGGCGGTGGGATCGCTGGTCTGGAAGTTACTGCGCAATTGGCCAGGAGCGGCGTGCCCGTTACTCTCGTCGAGAAGATGCCGTTTCTCGGCGGAACCGTTGCCAAGCTCGACCGGCTGTATCCCGAAGGCACGCCTCACAGCCATACACTGATGCCATTGATCAATCAATTACAGAACCAGGAGAATATTGTCCGCCTCCTCAACACCGAGATAGCTGAGGTCAAAGGCCGTGTCGGTGATTATAAGATCAGTATAAGGACAAAACCACGCGGTGTGCTTGAGTGCATAAATTGTGGCAAGTGTGTCGATGTATGTCCGGTTGCAGTCAATGATGCCGGTAAGATGCGTAAGGCAATCTATTATTCGCCTACCTATCCTGACATCTACGCAATTGATTTTGAGACCTGCACAAAATGCGGTGAATGTATAAAAGTATGTCCGGGCCAGATAGATTTGAACGAGAAGACCAAGGATCAAGAGATCGAAGCCGGCACCATTGTCGTGGCCACCGGGCTTAACTGGTATGATGTGAGCCAGGTGGAAGAATACGGTTATGCGCGCCTCGACGGTGTAATGAAGACGCTGGAATTCGAACGCGCTGTCGCCTCGGGAACGTTACGTCCCAAAAAGGTTGCTATCATCTACTGCGCTGGTTCCCGTGACTCCAAGCATCTACCCTATTGCTCAAAGATCTGTTGCCTTCTGGGATTGAAAGAAGCAAAGCTGGTTAAAGATCGCTTCCCGGACGCGGAAGTATACGTGATCGCAATGGATATGAGGAGTTATGGAACATTCGAATATCTGTACAACACACTTCGGGAAAAAGGAGTATCTTTCATCAAAGGCAAGCCGTCAGAGGTATTCAGCCGCGATGGAACACTGGTGGTAAGGACCGAAGACCTGTATACCAACGAGCTATTGGAGATCGAAGTTGATCATGTTGTTTTGAGTTCCGGTTTCGTGGCGGATACAGCGACATTTGATAAGTTGAAAATAAAATTGAACGGCGATTTCCCGATCCTCTTTGAGAATGCAGGTCTGGGTACTAGCGAACTTCCTCGAGGAATATTCACCGCCGGCGCTGCAACCTTCCCGAGCGGGGTTGCGGAAACTCTCATTGACGCTCGCAAGGCAGCCTACTCTGCCCTCAGCCTCTTGAAACAAACGAAGATACAAACCAGGATTCCGCAAGCCGTTATCGATGACGACCAATGCAGTATCTGCCGCATGTGTATCGGAACCTGCCCGTATGGCGCAATATCGATCGCTGAAGAGAAGATCAAGATAAACGAAGAGTTATGTATGGGGTGTGGGATCTGCGCGATTACCTGCCCCGCCTATGCCAGTCAACTCGAGGGGTGGAACAACGCCGGCCTATATGAGCAAATTAGTGCCCTGGTTCAAAAAGACGATGTGCTGGCAATTCTCTGCAAGTGGTCAGCTTATAACGCTACTGAGCGAGCAGCCTATGACAAACTAAACTACCCGGAAAACGTTAAAATTATACGCGTTCCCTGCTCTGGAGCAGTCGACCCGTCACATGTCATGCTCGCATTGCATATCGGTGCCCGGGGTGTTCTCATTGGCGGCTGCTATCCAAATGCCTGCCACTATGCCCGCGGTAATTTCCGCGCCCGAGCACGTGAACAGATCCTGAAGTTAAATCTGGATTCCTTAGGAATGAAAAAAGACGCGGTGCGGCTCGAATGGATAGGCAAAGATGAGGCACAAAAATTTGTGGAAATCGTGAAAGAAATGAACAAATGACGGAACAAGTTGGCCAAACATCAATATATCAAACCAATCCATTTAGTTACATCAAGAATGTTGCAAAATTTCACAGGATTTATATAATAGTCAGTTCGTCGCAATTTGTTGCTTCAGAAAGGAGGAAATAAATGGCAAAGCCATTAGTCGCATTTTACTGGTGTGCCTCCTGTGGTGGCTGTGAAGAATCGGTTGTCGATTTGGCCGAAGACATATTGAAGGTCGTCGATGCTGTTGAGTTTAGACTCTTCCCTGTGGCCATGGATTTCAAGTATTCAGATGTCGAGGCACTGCCTGACAAAGCACTAGCAGTTAGTTTTATCAACGGTGCAATTCGAACAGAGGAACAGGAGCATATTGCCAAGCTACTGCGCCAGAAATCCCAACTCGTTGTGGCTTATGGTGCATGCGCTCACCTGGGCGGCATTCCTGGTCTGGCAAACGTGGCAAACAGAAAGGAGATTTTCGAAACTGCTTATAAGACTACTCGTTCAACCGTAAACCCAAAAGGCATTTTTCCGCAAACGGTAACTGATACGCCGTACGGGAAATTGAAATTACCCGAGATATACGACTCAGTCCAAACCTTAGATCAAACAATAGACGTGGATTACTATCTACCGGGATGTGCACCACCGCCTGATCTTGTGATGAAGGCGATTACGGCAATACTCGAAGGCAATCTTCCCGCTAAGGGTACAGTGTTGACCTCAGAAAAGGCACTGTGCGAGACTTGTGATAGAAATAAATCAAAGCCGGACAAACTGGCAATAAAAGAAATAAAGCGAATATCAGAAGTCATCGCTGATCCAGAAAAGTGCTTTCTTGCAGAAGGCATCATCTGTCTCGGCCCGGCGACCAGAGGAGGCTGCGGCGAACGTTGCATAAATGCTAATATGCCTTGTCGTGGTTGTTTTGGCCCCACGAAAGAAGTAAAGGACATGGGTGCTCGTTTTCTTTCCGGATTGGCATCGATCATTGATGTCGATGACGAAGCAGAAGCGGAGAAAATTGCCAAGTCGGTCATTGATCCGATAGGATTATTCTATATGTATTCATTGCCAAGCTCACTCATCAACAGAAAGCAAGGGGTATAGCATGTACAAAGAGATAACGATTGATCCAATCACCCGTTTAGAAGGCCACGGCAAGATCGACATCTTCCTGGACGACAAAGGTGATGTCGCCCACGCCTGCCTTCAGATACCTGAATTACGCGGATACGAACGCTTTGCAGTTGGACGGCTTGCAGAAGAGATGCCACGCATTACCGAAACCATATGCGGTGTCTGTCCAACAACTCACCACACCTGCTCAGGAAAAGCACTTGACGATCTTTACGGTGTTGAACCCCCGCCCGCAGCGAGGAAGATAAGAGAGTTCGTATATAATGCATTCATGTTTGAAGATCACAACCTGCACTTTTACTTTCTCGGTGGCCCTGATTTCATTGTTGGGCCTGCCGCGCCAAAAGCTGAGCGCAACATAGTGGGTGTGATCGGCAAGGTTGGCCTCGAGATAGGCAAGAAAGTGATCGACATCCGAAAGCGATCGAGGAATATCATCCAGACCATGGGCGGCAGGGTTGTGCATCCTGTGCATTGCCTTCCCGGTGGTGTATCAAAGCCCATGACAAAGGAAATGCAGGAAGAATTCAAGACGACCGCTGCTGATGCGGTCGAATTCGCCAAATTCAGCCTGCAAGCCTTTGACGACATCGTCCTGAAGAATAAGGGATATGTCGATCTGATCCTGAGCGATGTGTACAAGCACCAGACATATTATATGGGATTGGTTGACGACAAGAACAAGGTGAATTTCTATGATGGATGGATACGCGTTGTTGATCAAGAAGGCAAAGAATTTGCGAAGTTCAAAGTCAAGGATTATTTGGATCATATCGCCGAGGGAGTCGAAAGTTGGACTTATATCAAGTTCCCGTATCTAAAAAACGTCGGCTGGAAAGGATTTGTGGATGGCAAGGACAGTGGTGTTTACCGAGTCGCGCCCCTTGGCCGACTGAATGCATCCGATGGTATGGCAACACCTCTGGCCCAGGAACATTACGAAAGATTCTACAAAACCCTGGGCGGGAAGCCTGTGCACAACACGCTCGCTACGCACTGGGCGCGTCTCATTGAGGCACTGCAGGCTGCCGAGAGAATGGTGGAGCTGATCAATGATCCAGAAATACTCGATCCCAATATCCGTAATATGGATTTCCAGGTTCCAAAAGTCGGTATCGGTGTGATCGAAGCGCCAAGAGGCACACTGTTCCATCACTACGAGACTGATGAGAGAGGCAGACTCACCAAGGCAAATTTGATCGTTGCGACCGTGAACAACTCGGCCGCGATCAATATGTCGATTGAGAAAGCCGCGCGCGGCCTCATTAAAGGTGGTAAGGTCGATGACGGACTGCTGAACATGGTCGAAATGGCATTCCGTGCATACGACCCATGCTTTGCCTGTGCTACACACACCGTGGACGGACGTGTGCCGCTTGAGGTCAATATCTTCGGCAGTGACAGGAAGCTCTTAAAATCGATCAAGACTTAGCAGCTTAGAACTAGGATCTATAGAAGGGGAAAACTACAGCCTAACAAAGTTAGGTGGTGTAAGGATTTGGCTCGCTTTCACGTCTATTGTGATACATCACCAGACGTCCTCTGAGAAAAACTTATGAGAATATTGGTGTACGGCATTGGTAACCCCTACCGCTGTGATGATTCTGTCGGCATCCGAGTTGCTGAAGAGCTCGCCGAGAAGATCCACGTACCAGACATTGAAATAAAGTGGGGTAGCATTGATGGAGTGGCGATCCTCGACGAAATAGTCGGTTATGACCGGGTCATCTTCGTCGATTCGGTCAAGTCGGGCCAAGGAGAACCAGGCAGCATCTACCGGATCAAGCCGGACTCATTCACAAAATTCCAAACTTTCTCTTCCCATGGTATCAATTTCATAACCGCAATCGAGTTTGGCAGAAAGTTCGACCTGAAAATGCCCGGACGAACCGACATCTTTGCCATGGAAATAGAAGATAATACAAGTTATGGCGAGGAATGTACACCGCAAGTGGCAGCAGCGATACCGAAGTTGATCGAGGTTGTAATAGGTGAGATAGACAAGGCACTTAAGGGCAAGCCAAGGCAATTCAAGGCAGATGAGAGCAGATAGGAGCAATTCCCCCGCACTTTTCACCAGAAAGTGCGAGATGCTGAATTCTACGACCAAATCACAGATTTGGGCAGAATTCGTAGTGGCGATTCATAGTACAAATGGATGTTGTACATAAGGACATGATATGATACGCGCGATGATCGAAACATCACTGATTGACTGGGATGGCAAGCTGACTACTGTCCTCTTCTTTGACAAGTGCAATTTCATGTGTCCGTTCTGTCAGAACTGGGAATTGATCCTCCATCCGGAGAAATTCCCAGTTGTCCAGTGGTCTGACATCGCGAAGAAACTAAATACCAAGCAGAAATGGATAGACGGAGTGGTATTGACCGGCGGTGAACCACTCGTCTGCGAGGAAGAAGTTGATGAAATCTGTGCTAAAATAAAATCCCTCGGTTTTCTGGTTAAACTCGATACCAATGGGGCATACCCCAAGGCACTCCAGAAATTGATCAGCAAAAAAATGTTAGACTACGTAGCGCTCGATATCAAAGCGCCGCTGAACGAGAAATATTCGCTCGCCACGGGCAGGGAATTCGATATAGAGCTGATCAGAGAATCGCTTAACACTCTTATGGAAGATAAGGTCGACTACGAACTCCGCACTACCTGTGTTCCCGGTTTGATCAATGAAGGAACGATTCGAGAAATTGGACTCACGATCAAAGGCGCCAAGAGATGGTACCTGCAGCAATACGTTCCGGCAAACGCTTACCTTGAAGAATATAGAACATTGGCGACTCTGGAGAAATCTGTGATAGACAAATTACTACGGGTTGCGCGGGAACATATCGCGAACGTTAAATGGCGCGGTCAAACACACTGACACAAAGTATGCCCGTTGACTTGCATTTGATTATGAATATAATGAACTGATAATGAAAGCCGAATCAAAAATCAAACTCAACAATATACTCATCACAAATCTACTCAAGGTAGCGTTCGAAACCTCAGATACTCCAATCTTCAAGAACTTGTTGTTCCCGATGATCGAGAAAGGTATCAAGAGTGCTCTCGACCGTGTACCTGGTCCAGTCACATGGCCCGGAGTACTTGAGGACAAATACTTTATGTTCAGGGCCATGGCCTATTCAAGCTTGAAGATAGGAGCATCGTCAAAATTCGCGAGCACAGTCATTAACAAAGCGATGCTGAGTGATCTGCGCATGAGAAAGGAGATTGAATTCCGCAGCCAATTCGGTTTTGACCCACCGGGATTCATGGTGATCTCCCCGGCCAAGAGATGCAATCTCCGGTGCCATGGGTGCTATGCGAATTCGGCATCTGAAAAAGATCAACTGGATTATGATGTCTTCACCCGCGTCATCGAAGAAATGCGCCAATTCTGGGGTGCGCGCTTCGTCGTAATATCTGGAGGTGAACCACTAATGTACAGGTGGAATGGCAAAAGCATTATTGACATTTATAATGAACATCCAGATTCTCTCTTCCTCATGTACACGAATGGTACACTGATCAACGATAAGCTTGCCCGAAAATTATATAATCTCGGTAACATTACACCGGCGATATCAGTTGAGGGTATGCAGGAAGTTACCGAGAAGCGACGCGGGAAAGGTGTATTTGAGAAGATCACACGCGCCATGAAGACCTTGAAGGAACACCATATTCTTTTCGGCGTATCGATAACCGCAACGAAGGATAATGCTGAGGAGATCGTATCAGATCGGTTCATCGATTACTATTTCAATGAACTCGGCGCAGGGTATGCCTGGGTTTTTCATTACATGCCGATCGGCAGGGACGTCGATCCCGCTCTTATTCCGACGCCTGATCAGCGTGTAATGCTATGGAAAAGATCCTGGGAGATTGTTAAGAAAAGAAAAAAAATGTTCGTTGATTTCTGGAACCACGGACCTGTCTCGGATGGCTGTATTTCAGCCGGAAGGCCGGGTGGTTATTTCTATATTGACTGGCAAGCTAAGGTATATCCCTGCGTTTTCTTCCCGTATGCGGCAGCGAACATGAGTGAGCTGTATAAGAACGGCGGTAATCTGAATGATCTCATTAATCTGCCTCTTCACTCCAAGATCCGCAATTGGCAGTTCAAGTATTGGAAAGAGGGGGATTTGTTAAGACCCTGCCCGATCCGCGACCATTACCGAATGGCTAAGAAATTCGTGCTCGAGACCAAGGCAATACCGGCTGACGAAATAACGGCGGCCATTATCAAGGACCCTTCATATGAGAAAAAAATGGATGAATATGATAGGGAACTAAAGAAAAAAACCACTGCCATTTGGGAGGAAGTATACAAACATGGCACTAGACGCCGAGAAGCAGTTAGAGATAATTAGAACTAACGTTGCGGAACTAATCTCCGAAGAAGAACTACTGTACAAACTGAAGGCAAAAAGAAAACTGAGGATAAAACTCGGTATCGATCCATCAGGACCAGAGATCCATCTCGGATTCAGTGTCGTACTGAGAAAATTAAGGCAATTTCAGGATCTGGGACATACCGCAGTAATGGTTGTCGGCGACTTCACCGGCATGATCGGTGATCCGAGTGGCGTCTCAAAAACGCGCCCCAAATTAACAAAGAAACAAGTGACCAAGAATATGGCGAAATACAAGGACCAGATTTTCCGCATCCTCAACCCCAAGCGCACTGAATTCACCTACAACAGTAAATGGCTGGGCGCCCTCTCCATGTATGAGCTTGTCGAACTCGCATCTAAATACACAGTGGCGCGCATTCTTGAGCGGGACGATTTTTCGCAAAGGCTCAAGGACGGGCTGCCCGTCTATATGCACGAAACCCTGTACCCGTTGTGCCAGGGATACGACTCTGTTGCAATCAAGGCCGATGTCGAACTCGGCGGTACTGACCAGAAATTCAATTTGCTCGTAGGCCGGGAACTCATGCGCGAATCAAATATGGAACCGCAGGTAGTGTTGATGATGCCGATACTGGAGGGAACCGACGGCGCGCGCAAGATGAGCAAGAGCTTCAACAATTACATTGGCATCACCGAATCACCCAAGCAGATGCTCGGCAAAGTCATGTCCCTGCCCGATGCATTGATCACCAAATACTTCGAACTGGCAACCGACGCATTTCCCCACCGCGTCGAAGAATACCGCATGGCACTCGACGACGGAGTACTGAACCCACGGGATGCCAAGCTCGACCTGGCAAAAACACTGGTCAGGATGTACCATACAGCACAAGCAGCACAGAAAACAGCCGAGGACTTTCAACGTGTTTTCAGCCGCCGGGAATTACCGGACAAGATGGACGAATGCAAGATCACGAAAAAAGAGATCAATATCATTGATATGCTCATCGAAACTAAGCTCATGTCTTCACGTGGTGAGGCAAAGAGAAAGATCCGCGAGGGCGCCATTGATATCGACGGCGTCCGCGTCGACGACATTAACTACATTGTAGACCTGGCACAACCGATCGTCGTACGTGCTGGCAAACACAAATTTTTAAGAATCTCTAAGAAGTAGCTCCCCTGTTTAGCGCACAATAACGAAAGACCGCGACTGCCTGTTGGTTGGCGTTTCGAGAACCAGGAAATATGTACCCAGCGGCAGATCGTGAATATCAAATTTCATGGAGTGCATGCCGGCGTTCAATTGTTGATCCCCGACATCCTTGACCAATCGACCGGCGATATCGTAGAGCCTCAACGAAACCTGTGTCGCAACAGGTAATGAGAAAGAGAGCGTCGCCGAACGAGAAACTGGACTAGGTGAGATTTTCAATCCGCAATCCGAAATTCGCAATTCGCAATTTTCTTCTATCCCTGTATACGTGAACCAGTAAAGGTCGTAAAAAACTTGCGCCAATGCATCCACTGAGGCAAGCGCAGAATCGGGTCGCAGGAAGATATTATGCCAGTCAGCGAAAATCACTGCAAAAAGCATGGTGACAATAGAGTCAGGCGCGAGGTTGAACGGACCACTAGCAAGCAGGAATCTCTGATCATCTGGATCTGGTGGTATTGTGTCGTAAGGTTCATAAAGGCCGGTCAAAAAGTTGTATCCAGCAAGTGTTGCATAGCGCTCAGGATCGGTATTCGGCGCCAGTGACAACGTGAACCGCTTCATCGCGGTCATTCCGATCTGTGGATTCTCCGAGGCATCACGCCAATCAGGCAAGCCATCGTAATCCACATCCCATTGTGATGGAGGTAGATTATTCACGTAGTATGCGCTATCCCTTTCATATTGATCAGGAATT
>WOR8_10009133_pt1 | contig 13532 bp, 9 predicted proteins | sample DeeMarSeWOR38_10_FD_19890 | JGI IMG/M metagenome (IMG submission 19890) | reverse complement strand
CCAGCCGAAAGCGGCGCCGAGGTGGACCTGCGGCAGGAAGTGGTAACGCTTCATGAATGGGTAGCTCGCTGCCAGTACCACGCCGACCAGCGACATCATGATGGTCAGCCGGTTCATCAGCAGCACCAGGCCGAAGGCGCAGATACTGAGGATGGCGAATACGATCAGTGCTTCTTTTTCGCTGACCTTGCCGCTTACCAGCGGGCGGTCTTTGGTGCGGGCGACACTGCCATCGATGTCGCGGTCTGCGTAATCGTTGATGGCGCAACCGGCAGAGCGCATCAGGATAACGCCCATGACAAATACAACCAGTACCAGAGTGTCGGGCCAGCCCTGTGCGGCGATCCACAATGAGATCATGGTCGGCCACAGCAGCAGCAAAATACCGATGGGTTTGTTGAGGCGTACCAGTATCGCGTATTGCCGCAGGCGCTCCATTGCGGCTGAATTTGCTGCCCGGGTAATCTGCGTGTCTGTATATGCGGTCACGGCCCTGACGGCGGGATTTTCACTGATTGTCCTCGCCACGCGTGACAGGCCCGCCTTGACTGCTTCAGGCTTGAGCATCTGCAGGCCGTGATCGATTTTGTCCATCACGGGATGGTGTGCGGCCCTGTCCAGCAGGGTGTTTAACTTGTCAAAGGCCTGTTTTGCCGAGGCTGATAGGTTCATAGGGCGGATTTTACATTAACTTGCCTGGCAACACGGAACACAGCGTTATAATGTGCTCCCGATATGATAAGTTCAGCTAATGGTAAGTTCACGTAATTTGGGGTGCCCTGTTGCCTGTGGTGTAACAGTCATTTAATGTAAGTCTATGGCGATCAGAAATTTCGAACAATATACTCCGCAGATAGCTGAATCAGCATTTGTTGATGAGAGTGCGGTAGTGACCGGAAATGTCGTTATCGGCGCGGACAGTTCTGTCTGGCCCATGTGTTCGGTGCGTGGAGATATTCACTCTATACGTATCGGTGAACGCACCAATATTCAGGATGGCAGCATCCTGCATGTTACCCATGACAGTGAGTTCGCTCCGGGCGGAAATGCGCTGTTTATAGGTAACGATGTCACCGTTGGTCACGGCGCGGTGGTACATGCCTGCACGGTTGAGGACATGTGCCTGATCGGCATGGGATCGGTGCTGCTCGACGGGGCTGTCGTCAAATCAGGCGCAATTGTCGGTGCCGGCTCGCTGGTGCCTCCCGGCAAAGAACTGGAGGGAGGCTATCTTTGGCTGGGCAGCCCGGTAAAAAGGGTGCGGGAGCTGACAGAAAACGAGAAAGCCTTCCTGGTATATTCAGCCGCACACTATGTAGATCTGAAAAATCGCCATAAGGCATGAGCTGCCTGCCCGGGGCCGACACGAACTGTTAATATCGGTTTTCTCAAAGCACAATCCCTTGCAGCATCATGGCCTTATCGGGCTTCTGTACTACACTTGGAGTATCAAAAATTCCGTCCAATGGTGCTGTTCAAGTGGCTGATAAAAAAAGCAAAAGTCCAAAGGTCAGCGATTTGCATGAAAGCCTTCTGCACCGCGAAGCCGAGATCGATCTGCTGCAGCGAACATTTACCGAAATCGGCAGCGAACTGGACCTGGACATGGTGTTCCAGATTGTTGCCGAACGTGCCTGTGAGCTGGTCAAGGCTGAAACGCTGCTGATACCTATCCTCGATTCAAATTGTGAAACCTATACTTACCGGGCTGGATATGGAGTCAATACCGAGGAGGTCGTCGGCGCTTCACTGCCGCTGGATTTCGGTGTGTGCGGCTGGGTGTGGAAACACAAGAAAGCCTGGTGGCGAGGCGTACTGAGCGAGTTAAATGATGAGGAACGCGACCGCTGGGAGCAGGAGGCGGGTACACTGATACTGGTGCCGCTACAGGGTAAAAAACATTTTCTCGGCGGCATTTCTGCAATCAACAAGATCGGTAAACATGAGTTCACGCGCAGGGACCTGAACCTGTTGACCATGTTCGCCGGTATCGTTTCCATTGCCATCGAAAATGCAATGACAGTGCAGCAGATGGAAGAAACCAGTAAATTGAATGAAGACTACCGCCGGCGCTTGAAGATAATGAACAAGCAGCTACTCGAGAGTAACAGGGAACTCGAGTTTCACGCGCTTTATGATCCGTTAACATTGTTGCCGAATCGTTCGTTGTTCAGAGACAGGCTTTCTCGTGATATATCACTCGCTGAATCCAACCAGAGTGAACTGGGCCTGTTATTGATCGACCTGGACCGCTTCAAGGATATTAATGATGCCCTCGGGCATGACAAGGGCGATTACCTGTTAAAGGAAATTGCATTGTTACTGCAGCAGTATGTTCATCCCAACGAAACATTCGCGCGCCTTGGAGGTGACGAGTTTGCAATGATATTGCCAGGCAGTAACAGGAAGCTGATCATTGACAGGGCAAACGCCTTGCTCAGGGCGCTTGAAAAACCCTTCAGTATAAACGGATCAACGATTTCGGTTGGCGCGAGTGTCGGTATCACTGTATATCCTGAACACGGCGATAATGTGACTGACATGCTCAGCCGGGCAGATTCGGCCATGTACAGTGCGAAGAAATCAAAGCAGGGCGTCATGTTTTACCAGCCTGTTGATGACCATTCACCACTGGGGTACCTGACCATGGTGACAGATTTGCGCAAGGCATTATCCAGTGACGAGTTTGAGCTCTATTATCAACCGCAGGTTGATCTCAAAACAGATGAGATTGTCGCGATCGAGGCACTCGGGCGCTGGGTGCATCCACGTTATGGCCTGGTGAACCCGGATGTGTACATTAATGAGCTTGAACAGATCGGTATGATCGAGAAGTACACGAAGTGGGTGATCGAGACAGCGCTTAAAAATGCAATAACATTAAGAAACAATAAGCGTGAATTGAAGGTGGCTATCAATATATCTGTCACGGATTTATTGAGTCCTGAATTTATGACCTGTCTGGATGCGTTGGTCGGTTCAAGGAAAAATGGTGAATTATTGACCTTTGAGATCACGGAGAACCTGTTCCTGTCAGAGTACGACCGCTTGTTCGAAGTGCTTGAGTATATTCGCTACCTGGGGATTACATTATCCATAGATGACTTTGGTACGGGTTATTCTTCATTAAGCCGGTTGAAAAGACTTCCTGTCAGTGAATTGAAAATTGACCGGTCATTTGTCAAAGACATGGAGAAATCACCGAATGATGAGGTGATAGTGCATTCGACAATCGAGCTCGCACACAACCTGGGAATGTCGGTGGTGGCGGAAGGCGTGGAAAGCATCGAGACGCTGAGTCGCCTGTCAATGCTTGGTTGTGATACTGCCCAGGGTTTTGTTATCAGCAAGCCGTTGTCGTTTGAACAGTTAATCGCCCTGCTTGACAGGTCTCGAGTGAAAGCGGGTTAGCCACTGCAGCCGGAACCGGCTATCTAAAAGCTAATAGATATTTCCTCTCGCAGAGGCGCAGGGAACGCTGAGAAAGAATTGTTGTTTGTAGCCCGAATGCAGCATCGCAGTATCAGAGGTATGTCATGAGTTGTTCGCATTTTATTTCATTCAGGTGACGTCCTGGTGCGCCCCAACATCAGCCATGTTCCAGAGTGAGAAGCGGTGGATATCGTCTATGTATTTCCTTGTCCCTCGTTACTCGTCCCTTGCACCTGTAATTATTCCCTGCGCCTCTGCGAGAGACCGTTTGTGCTCGGTATATTGATCGCTATCCCGTTAAAGCCTGGCGAGGGCTTCTATTACGGGTGCGGTTTCAGGTTCGCAGCCTCGCCAGATACGAAATGACTCGGCAGCCTGTTCGACCAGCATGCCTTTTCCGTCAACAACGCGTTTTGCACCCTGTTGTCTCGCCCAGCGCATGAACGCAGTCGGCTCGTTGGCGTACATCATGTCATAGCAAAATGTATTTTCATTTATCAGGCTTGCGGGCAGTGAAGGCAGTTCGCCACTGAGGCTCGCAGAAGTTCCATTAATGATGATGTCATAACTGTCTGTACCGAATTCATCCAGACCGTGGCCCCTGATGATGCCCAGGTCGGAGAAATCTTCAGCAAGTTGAAGCGCTTTTTCTCTGCTTCGATTGGCAATGGTTAATGATGCCGGCCTGCCGGCAAGCAAGGGTTCGATGACACCACGCACTGCACCGCCCGCTCCGACTATAAGAATGTGCTTGCCTTCAAGTTTAAGCTTATGGTTCCTGACGAGGTCCCGCACCAGGCCAACACCGTCAGTATTGTCACCAAAATAATCACCAGTACCATTGATAACCAGGGTATTCACGGCGCCCGCACGCTCAGCACGTTCGCTGCGCCGTGTTGCCAGCTTCCATGCTTCCTGTTTAAACGGTACGGTTATATTGAGTCCTTTGCCATTATTTTCAGCAAAGCGGGCTACCGCATTATTGAAGTCGCCAGCATCGACCAGCTCGGCGGTGTATATCAATTGCTGCCCGGTCTGCTCGGCAAAGCGGGCATGAATGAAAGGAGACTTACTATGCTCAATCGGGTTGCCGAAAACCGCGTAGCGGTCAATAGTCTCTGGCATCTAGCTGTTTAACCACTCGGCCACAGTTTTGGCATAGTAAGTGAGAATGCCGTCAGCGCCTGCACGTTTGAAAGAAAGCAATGATTCAAGCACGGTGGCTTTCTCATCCAGCCAGCCGTTTTGTGCAGCGGCCTTCAGCATCGCGTATTCACCGCTGACATGATAGACATAGGTCGGTACTTCAAAAGTATCTTTTACCCTGCGCACGATATCGAGATAGGGCATGCCGGGCTTTACCATAAACATGTCAGCGCCTTCGTTGATATCCAGTTCGACTTCACGCATTGCTTCATCGGAATTGGCCGGGTCCATCTGGTAGCTGTACTTGTTGCCGGCACCAAGGTTGGCAGCAGAGCCGACAGCATCTCGAAACGGACCATAAAAACTGGAGGCATACTTTGCAGAGTAGGCGAGGATGCGCGTATGGATGAAGCCGCCTGCTTCGAGCGCTTCCCTGATAGCGCCGATACGGCCATCCATCATATCGGAAGGTGCTACGATATCAGCGCCGGCTTCGGCATGTGAAAGCGCCTGTTTCACCAGTACATCGACAGTCTCGTCATTGAGTACATAGCCGGTGTCATCGATCAGCCCATCCTGTCCGTGAGACGTGAACGGGTCCAGTGCAACGTCGGTGATGACGCCCAGATCAGGGTGGCTTTGTTTGAGTGCACGTACCGCGCGTTGTGCAAGGCCATCAGGATTGTAAGCTTCTGCGGCATCGTCCGATTTTTTGCTGTCACCGGCCACCGGGAATAATGCGATTGCAGGTATGCCGAGCTTTACGCATTGGCCGGCTTCAATCAGTAACTGGTCAATGCTGACACGCTCGATGCCGGGCATGGATGGCACCGCCTCACGCTGGTTCTCACCCTCTATGATAAACATCGGGTAGATAAGATCATCAACATCAAGACGATTTTCACGCATCAGGCGACGAGAGAAATCATCACGCCGCATACGACGCATGCGTACAGCTGAAAATGAATCGTTGTTTGACACCATGTGCTCCACAAACTAATACGAATGCGGTATTGTACCAGCCTCTGAGTTATCAAGCATATCAGGAGAAATCCGCGATGAAAGGATATCTACGAAGTATATTGTTAATCCTGTGCCTGTCATTTTCGTCTGCACAGGCTGACTCCAGTATATTTGTCTACAGCTCGGATAAGCCGATTACCGAGGTCTACGACAAGGTGTACAAGAGTCTCGAGGATGCGCGTTTTTACGTGGTCTGGGGCGATCAATACAACAGGAGCAAACTCAGCGCGATTCGCAGCATGGTGTTCTGCAACGGCTGGTATGCAAACCAGGTCAGTAACAAGGACACCAGCATGCTGGCCTTGTGCCCGTTACACATGACTCTGATCGAAAAAGACGGCAGCACAACCGCGCTGTTTGTACGGCCAACGGTGATTGCGGCGGACAGCCCGGCAAGAGGCATACTTGCAGATCTGGAATCCGAGGTGATAACAGCGATCAAAAAGGGCATGAACTAAACCTGCCCCGGCCGGCCTGTTCGGCGCGCAAGAGGCCGGCGGTTGACGGTTTTTGCTGCCTGATTTCAGCCTGGTATTGCATTAATTGCTGGTAAATCAACGCTTTTCTGACTATATAAACGTTTATCGCTACACCCGTCGTGGTGTGGGCTAAATGTGACCCAATCCTGAGTGTTCTGCTGTATTACCCGTATGCCCAAGACAGGTGTTAGCTTACGGGTGAATTGTCCCTGGAGGTCACATCAATGCCTGATACAAACACCAAACAGCGCATCCTGCTGGTCGAAGAATCGGCGACCTTGCGCTATATCCTGGGCAAACTTTTACAAAAACAGGGCTTTGAACTGCTCGCTGTCGATTCTTTTGTTTCCGCCATCGATACACTACAGAATGTGACGCTGAACCTGGATGGCATCATTGTTGGATGGCCTAATTACGAACATTTTGAAGAGTCTACACAGCTACTGGTGCTGCTGGACAGGGAACCTTACAGTGAAATGTCGGTAATTCTTATATCTAACGACGCTGAAGTCGAACTGCTGACCTGGATGGGTACGCGCCAGAAAACCGCGATGGTTCCCTGGGAAAATTACCAGGAAGTGACTACCACATTGCATATCTTGCTTACACCAGGAGCAGAAAAAGGTGAGGAATGGCGCCGGTTATTTCAAAGCGAGAAACAAACACGGGTGTTGTTTGTCGATGACTCGAAAAGTATTCGTACCTATTACAAGCGGCTGCTGGAGAGAAATGGCTATGCGGTGGAAACAGCCGAATCTGTAGAACAGGCGTACGATATTGCCATCAGCAAGCCATTTGATATAGCGATCGTTGACTATTTTATGCCCGATGAAAATGGCTATGTGCTGTGTCAGAAACTGCGTGATGATGAGCGTACTGAAAATATCCGGACAGCCGTGATAACAGGAACCTACCTGGATTCTGTTATACGCGATTGCCTGCAGGCAGGTGCAGTTGAGTGCATGTTTAAAAACGAGGCGGAAGAGCTGTTCCTCGCGAGATTGGCCGCCATGGGTCGTTTTATCGAGGTGCAGAATTCGATTGAACTGCAGCGTGAACGTCTACAGGCTATTCTTGAATCCGTTGGCGAGGGCGTATACGGCGTTGATAACGATGGCAGGCTCACTTTTGTCAATCATGCAACATTGAAAGTTCTGGGTGTGGATGATGACAGTTCATTAATCGGTGTGCCTGCTATAGATGCCTTGCATTACACGGATGAAGGCAGGCATGGTGTCGACCAGTTGCGGGATGCATACGGGAAAGACGCCAAGCTTCGTTGTTGGGAAACAAATTTCAGGCATCATTCGGGTAAACCGGTACCCGTTGAGTGCACCATATCTCCACTGAAACTTAACGGGGAGCAGGATGGTTCCGTAATTGCATTCAGGGATATTTCCAATCAGAAAATGCTGGAAGAAAAACTTCGCTGGCAGGCAACCCATGATCACCTGACTAACCTGTACAACCGGCGTTATTTTGAAAACCATCTTGAGAAAGAGATCAGGGATTCACAGCGTACCGGTATCATGGGTGCAATGATTTATATCGATCTTGATCGCTTTAAATATGTCAATGACACCGCCGGGCATGAAACCGGTGACAGAATGCTGCTGGAGATCAGTCGTGTGCTGTCGAAGATGCTGCGTAGAAACGATGTCGTAGCGCGGATAGGCGGTGATGAATTTGCTATTCTGATGAAGAATGTGGATTCCGTGCTGGCAACCAGCCTGGCAAATGAATACAGGTCGGCATTGAGCAATATCAGCATTAATGGCGGCAAGCAAACCTATCATGTACATGCCAGCTTTGGTGTAGCCATGATGGATGACGAGAATATGACCGCGGGTGATCTACTGGCGAATGCAGATATTGCCTGCCATATAGCCAAGCGCATGGGCAGAAACCAGTCCCATCTTTATGATCAGGCCAGTGATGAACGTAATGCCATGGGTACCGAACTGGGCTGGTCGACACGTATTCGCAACGCGCTGGATAATGATGATTTCGAATTGCACTATCAGCCGATTGTTTCGATGGCAGACATCAACCTGAAAAACCTGCCGGCACAGGATGGAGCCATCTGGCAGACGCATTTGAGCGATAATGATGGTGCGTTCCATTACGAGGTGCTGGTGCGCATGCGTGGGGAAAATGGCGAGTTATATTACCCGAGCTCGTTCCTGCCAACTGCAGAACGTTTCAATCTGTTGATGGAACTTGATATGTGGGTTGTCGAAAATGCGCTGAAGGATATAGCGGCCAGTGGCAATCCGAAAGGCAAGGTGACATTATCGATCAACCTGTCAGGGCATTCGCTCGATGATGATGAAGCGCAGAGCAATATTATCAAGCTGCTGCAAGAATACAGTGTGCCACCCAGTTCTATCGTATTCGAGATCACAGAAACCAGCGCAATCGCAAATCTCGAGCAGGCAAACCGGTTTATTCGAGACATGTGCGCAATAGGCTGTCGTTTCTCGCTGGATGACTTTGGTTCCGGATTCTGCTCGTTTGCACAGCTCAAGAACCTGCCGACAAACCTGGTCAAGATCGATGGCCAGTTCGTGAAGAGTATGGCGCGCGGTGCTACTGATCGTGCTATCGTCACCGCGATGAATGATGTTGCGCATTCACTTGGACGCTATACCGTTGCAGAGTATGTCGAAAGCCCGGAGGTTATTAGGCTGTTGAAGATATGCGGTGTCGACAAGGTACAGGGGAACTATATATCACGTCCGTTAACCGAGCTGCCATGCGTTAACGTCGTTAACCTGCGCAAGCGGGCAAGTTCCGAGTAATAAATCCGGGTCTTCCCCGGGGTTCATGATCACGCCCCGGGCACACAGGGAATATTCGTCCGCAAATACACGCAAATCATTAAAAACAACATCCACAGATGAGCGCAGATAAACACAGATATTAAATATGATATTTATCCGCAAAAATGCGCAGGATTCAAAAAGCGTTAGAACCTTAATTTATGTTTTTGTTTTATTCGCGTTCTTTGCGTTCTAGCGGACCATTATTCTTAATGCGTATATAAAAGTCATGGGGTCCCTGCGTGTACAGTAGCGACAGAATAAAAACATCCGTGTTTATCTGCGTTCATCTGTGGACTAAATAATCCTTCGTGGCCCTTGCGCCTCTGCAAGAGTAAAATTTATAGTCTTTTCTATACAGCCAGCCAGTCGGTTGGTTTGAGATAGGTCTGGTATAGCTCGGCTTCTGCTGAACCCGGTTCGGGTTTCCAGTTGTATCGCCAGTTCACGACGGGCGGTAATGACATCAGGATTGATTCGGTACGCCCGCCTGTTTGCAGGCCAAACAAGGTACCACGATCATATACCAGGTTGAACTCAACGTAACGTCCGCGACGGTATAGCTGGAAACTGCGCTCACGTTCACCATAATCAGTATTTTTACGCCTCTGTACGATCGGCAAATAGGCCTTCAGGTAATGATCGCCAACGCTTTGCATGAATGCAAAAGACTGGTCGAATCCGTTTTCATTCATATCATCGAAGAACAGACCGCCAATGCCGCGCGGTTCATTGCGGTGTTTCAGGAAGAAATAATCATCGCACCATTTTTTAAGTCGCGGATATACGTCCGCGCCAAAATCCTCACAGGCATCTCGCGAAACGCGGTGCCAGTGTACGCAGTCTTCACTGTTGCCGTAATAAGGCGTGAGGTCGAAGCCGCCGCCGAACCACCATATCGGCTCTTCGCCTTCTTTTGTTGCGATGAAGAAGCGAACGTTCGCATGCGAAGTCGGCACGTACGGATTATGTGGATGTATAACCAGTGACACACCCATGGCTTCGAATTCACGTCCGGTGAGTTCGGGTCTGTGCGCAGTGGCCGATGCGGGTAATTCCTTCCCCTGTACATGAGAGAAGTTGACGCCGGCCTGTTCGAATACGGCGCCGTTGGTGAGTACGCGGGTAAGGCCGCCACCGCCGCCCTGTTCACGTTGCCATTCATCACGGATGAAATCTTCTTTGCCGTCTTCCGCAGCCAGGGTGCTACAGATATTTTCCTGCAGGCTTAGCAGGTACTGTTTGACTGCATCGACGTCGGGCGTGTTGTTTGAGTTCATGCTAGTTCCGCAGCAGTTGTCTGCTTTTCAGGTGACGAATTTTTGAGGGCCTGCCGGTGCAATTATGATTGGATATGAGCATGCTATCAACAAGGCCGTCGAAATAGCGGTGCAGCTGCAAGGAATTCAACGCAGGTTTCTTGCCGGCGGGATTTGCGCTGGTCGAGACCAGTGCGTGGCCGAGCTGATCACACAGGCGCATCACCAGTGGATGTGTGGTGATTCGAATGGCAATCGTACCCTGGCCTTCCGTGATCCAGTCAGGTGCAGTGTTTTTTGCGGGTACGATCCAGCTGGTCGGTTCATGCTCGCCAACAATGGCGGCGCGTTCATTGCGGTCACTGACATCGATCAATGCATCAAGCTGCTGCAGGCGAGAGGCAAGCAATATCAACCCCTTGCCGGCCTTTCTGTGTTTGAGGGCGTTGATTTCAGTGACGGCTTCGGCGCAAAGTGGATCACAGCCAAGGCCGTAAACCGTTTCTGTGGGGTATGCGATGACGCCGCCATGGCGAACGCAGTGAACAGCAAAGCGGATGGCAAATTCAGTGGCCATTGTACCGGCTTGACCCTAGGTCTTTTTCTTTACGGTTTTTTTCTTTGCCGTTTTCTTTTTAACGGTCTTTTTCCTGGCTGTTTTTTTCTTTGGCGCCGTTTTTTTCACTGCTGCTTTCTTCGCGACCTTTTTCTTGCGTCCTTTACGCTCGGGCGCTGCGGCTAGCAGCTCTTCGCATTCCTGCAAGCTGAGGTCTTTGGGTTCCCTGTCCTTGGGGATCTTTGCGTTTTTGTTCCCGTCGGTGATGTAAGGACCGTAGCGCCCGTTGAGTACTTCGATGTCAGTGCCTTCAAATGACTTGATGTACTTGTTGGCATCAAATTCCTTTTTCGCCCTGACCAGTTCCATCGCCTGTTGATGCGTGATGTTATAGGGGTCGACCCCCTGCTCCTGGTAGGCCTTGTTGATGGAAACAAACTTGTTGTCGTATTTTACGTAAGGTCCAAAGCGGCCATAGTTGGTGCTGAGCTTTTCGCCGTCGGGCGTTTCTCCAAGGTCTCGCGGCAGCACGAACAGCTCGAGATAGTTGTCCTCGGTGACATCAACCATTTTCATGCCGGGGCGCAGGCTGGCAAACTGCGGCTTTTCTTCATCGTCCTTGTCGCCAATCTGCACGAATGGCCCATATGGCCCCATGCGGACTGTGACTGGCTTGCCGGTCTTTTTGTCAGTACAGATGAAAGTCGATTGTGCAACCTCTGCGCGACTGACATTGGCATCCTTGTCTTCTACCTGCGAGATGAAGGGTTCCCAGAATTTGCGCATTAACGGAACCCAGTCTTCTTCACCGCGCGACACGCTGTCGAGCTCGTCTTCCAGGTTCGCCGTGAACTCATAGTCCACGTACTTGGTGAAGTGTTCGGTGAGGAAGCCATTGACGATGCGGCCGATGTCTGTCGGGGTAAAACGCCGGCTTTCGAGTTCGACATATTCGCGGTTAACCAGCGTTGAAATAATACTGGCATAGGTTGAAGGACGGCCGATGCCGAACTCTTCAAGTGTCTTAACCAGGCTGGCTTCAGTAAATCTTGGCGGTGGCTGGGTGAAATGCTGGTCGCTTCGTATATCGATCAGCTTGATGCGTTCACCTTGCTCCATTTCCGGAAGAATTTTGTTCCTGTCTTCGCCACGTCTGTCATCGTCGATATCTTCGGTATACACCTTCATGAAGCCGGGGTGCTTGATAGTCGAGCCATTGGCGCGGAAGATGTTGCCTTCGCCGCAGCCGAGGTCGACGCTAACGGTGTCCAGGGTTGCATGAATCATCTGGCAGGCCATGGTGCGCTTCCAGATGAGTTCGTACAGGGCTGCCTGGTCGGCACTCAAATGCGATTTTATTTCCGCTGGCAGGTGGCGCGCTGAAGTCGGTCGAATGGCTTCATGTGCTTCCTGCGCATTCTTTGCCTTGGTTTTAAATGTACGTGGTGCGTCAGGCAAATAATCCTTGCCATAGCTTTCTTCAATCAGCTGGCGTAATTCTGCCAGTGCTTCATTGGCCAGGCTGACCGAGTCAGTACGCATATAGGTAATCAGGCCAACCGTTTCACCACCGATATCGATACCTTCATACAGTTGCTGCGCAGTGCGCATGGTGCGCTGCGCAGAAAAGCGCAGCTTGCGCGCCGCTTCCTGCTGCATGGTCGATGTTGTGAACGGCGGATTAGGGTTGCGCCGTGCTTCCTTCTTCTTGACATCGTCAACGCTAAGTGTTCCGTCAGCCGCGGTTAATAATGCATTCCTGGCGGCCAGGGCATCTTTTTCATTGGTGAAGCTGAACTTTGTTTTTTCCGGGGCTGTTTCGCCTTCTTTTTTGACCTGCTTGTCGATGACCTTTTCATTTGCAAACAGCGTCAGGCGGGCAATAAACGGCTGGTTGTTTTTTTCTACATCGGCAGCTATGGTCCAGTATTCTTCTTCATTGAAATTTTCAATTTCCTGTTCACGTTCAACAATCAGCCTTAATGCCGGGCTTTGTACGCGTCCTGCCGACAGGCCGCGCTGAACTTTTTTCCATAACAGGGGTGACAGGTTAAAGCCGACGAGGTAGTCGAGTGCCCGTCTGGCCTGTTGAGCATTTACCAGGTCGCTGGACAATTCGCGCGGATTTTCAATGGCTTCCTTGATGGCGCGCTTGGTCACTTCGTTAAAGACGACGCGGTGCACATCTTTTTTACCCAGTACACCATCGTCTTTGAGTAATTCGTACAAATGCCATGATATGGCTTCCCCTTCGCGGTCCTGGTCAGTTGCGAGATAAAGTGCGTCGGCTTTCTTCAGCGCCTTCTTGATCGCGTTGATATGCTTTTCGTTCCTTTCTATGACTTCATATTTCATTGCGAAGTCATGATCCGGGTCGATAGCGCCCTTTTTAGGGATCAGGTCGCGCACATGACCGTACGATGCGAGCACCTTGAAATCCCTGCCAAGGTAGCACCTTGAAATCCCTGCCAAGGTATTTCTCGATGGTTTTCGCTTTTGCGGGGGATTCGACAATAACGAGATTAGTGCTCATGCAGTCTTATCTTGTCGTCTGTGATAGTGAGAGAGGTTAGTGTTTACTGAATATAGTCTACAAATTCGTCAAACATAATACTTTCCATCCAGGCGAAGGCATTTTCTTCGCCGGGATGGCTGTGCAGAACAATAAGCACTATCCATTTAAGCTGCTCAGTATCCAGTTCGTTGTCCAGTGCAATGACCCGATCGAGGATCAGCTCACGAGTGACCGGCGTCAGTATACCGGCCTGTTCAAGGTAGATCAGGAAACCCAGTGATTCGTCATTTAGAACGGCTT
>WOR8_10008833_pt1 | contig 13540 bp, 11 predicted proteins | sample DeeMarSeWOR38_10_FD_19890 | JGI IMG/M metagenome (IMG submission 19890) | reverse complement strand
GCACCAGCCCCTGGACCGCCTCACCGCTGCCGTCGCGTGTTACCGCACCGTAACGCGTCAGGGCACCGGTACGCACCGCGGCCACGTCGGCCACCCGCACAAGCTGCGCGGGCCCGGCCTTGACCACAATGGCAGCCAGGTCCTCGAGTGACTGGATGCGGCCTTCGGTGCGCACCAGCAATGCCTCCTCACCGTCGCTGAGGCGGCCGGCACCGTCGTTGCGGTTATTCTGCTCCAGCGCCGCGCGCAGCTGCTCCATGGTTACGTCGAGGGCTTGCATCCTGGCGTTATCCGGGACCACTTCGTAGCTGCGCACCAGGCCGCCCAGCGCATTCACATCGGCGACACCGGCCACCGAACGCAGCGCCGGACGGATCACCCAATCGAGCAAATCGCGCCGCTGCATGGCATTCAGTTCGCCGCCCTCGATGGTGAACATGAACATCTCGCCGAGCGGCGTGGTCATGGGCGCAATGCCACCGGAGATGTCTGAGGGCAGATCGCCCCATACTGCGTTGAGACGCTCAGCGACCTGCTGGCGGGCCCAGTAGATGTCGGTTCCCTCTGCAAAGTCGACAGTAATATCGGTGAGCGCGTACTTGGCCACCGAGCGCAGCATCGACTGGCGCGGAATCCCGAGCATCTCGACTTCGATGGGTGCGGTGATACGCGTCTCCACCTCTTCCGGCGTCATACCGGGTGCCTTGACAATGATTTTGACCTGGGTGGTCGAGACGTCGGGAAAGGCGTCGATGGGGATGTTGCTGAAGGCGTACCAGCCGGCCCCCGTGATCAGCGCCACCAGCAGCAACATGAGAATGCGCTGGGTCAGCGCGAACTGGATCAGGCGCTCCAGCATCACTCGCCCTCTGCCGACCAGGCCGCCTTGAGCGCCACGGTGCCGCTGACGGCGATGGCTGTGCCGGCCTGCAGGTCGGCCTGGATCACCTGGTAGCCGGGCTCCTCGCTGGTCACCGTCACGGGCACCGGCACGAAACCGTCCTCGCGGGCCACGAACACATAGCTCTGGCCCCCGGAACGCAGCACGGCAGCGCCGGGAACGCGGAAACTGTTGCTGCCGCCAGCCGCCGCTACCTGGGCCTGCACGAACTGGCCGGGACGCAGCCTTTCGCTACCCTCGCTGACCAGCGCCCGCACCAGCACACCCTGGTCGGCACCGTGCACCATGCGTCCGACGGAAATGACCTGGCCGGACAAATCGAGTTCGGGGATCCGCACTGTCTGGCCGGCAGCGAGACCGCCGAGCTGTGCCAGAGGCACATGGATCTCCAGCCACAGCGGTGTCAGGCGCGCGATGCGGTACAGCGGATCGGCCAGTTCCACACCTCTGCCCGCGGTCACCAGCTGTTCCAGAACCACGCCGTCGAAGGGCGCGCGCACCGACAGGCTGCTGCTCAGCTTGCGCTGCGACTCCAGTTTCCGCAGCGCCTCATCGTCCATGCCGGACAGCTGCAGCAGGTGACGCAGGCGCGACCGACTGGCAGACAACTCCTGGTAAACGGCGCGCGACTCCCGCAACCGCCGTTCGGCGATGATGCCGTCCTTGCGCAACTGCCGGTCACGCTCATAATTGCTCTCGGCAAGCCGGAACCGGGCGCCGGTTTCCAGGTACTCTCCCTGCAGTTCCAGCAGGCGCGGACTCTGGATGCGCACCAGCGGCTGGCCCGCGCGGATTTCCTCGCCCTCGGCGACCAGCAGCACTTCGACCACGCCGCCCTGCGGGGCAGTCACGACTTGCAGCTGTGCATTGGGAACCGCGACCTTGGCGGGAAAGCGCGCGCTGTGCAGGTCGCCGCTCGCCACAAGCGGCGCCGTGTCAATGCCCAGCGCAGCACGCTGCGCCGGGCTGATGCGCACCAGCTCTGCTGCGGCCGGCGCCAGAGCGGCGAACAGCAAGGTGGTGACAAGGAACTGTCTCATTCGGGTATCACTCCCAGTGCCTGGTTGTAGCGGGCCACGGCGCGTCCGAGCTCCAGCTCGTTGACACGCAGCGTGCGTTCCGAAGCCAGCGCCTGCCGGCGCGCCTCCAGTACCATGAACAGGCTGTTCTCACCCAGTTCGAAGGCGCGCTGCGCCAACCGCAGTCCCTCGGCGGCCAATTGCTGCTGCCGCTGCGCCAGCTGCACGGCCTGCTGAGCCTGCCGCCTGGCGTTGCGCGCCAGGTTCAGATCCTGCTCCAGATCCCGCCGTGCTCTCGCAACTGCGGCCGTGGCTTCGGCGAGACTGCGCTCGGCTGCCGCGGTGCGCGGCGCTGCCTGCCCGGCGGTACCCAGTGGCACATTGACTTCCAGGATCACAGCATTGTCGTAGGACAGACCAGACTCGGGGCGCTCCGATTTTCCGCCCAGTGTCAGTATCGGGCTGGCGCGCTTTTCCCCGCGCACCTGGTCGCGCTCGGCGCGGCTGCGCTCCGCGGCGACCCGTGCGGCAACCAGCGCCGGGTGGTCGGCAGCGATGTCGTCAGCCGCCGCGGGGGTTTCCATGAGCTCGGCCGGCACTGCAGTAAGGCCGGTAAGGGTGCGGTACTGCATCAGCACGCCACTGTGTTGCGACGCCGCTGCCGCGTGTTCGATTTCCCTCGCTAGCGTTTCCTTGCGCGCCAGGATCAGGTCCATGCGCGCCAGCTCGCCCGCCAGCACCCGCTGGTCGACATCGCGCTCCAGCGCCTGGGTGCCCAGCAGCGCCTGCTTCGCCAGATCGAGTTCTGCGGCGGCGATTTTCAGTGACCACAGCAACTCGCGGATCTCGCCGGCCACCTGCCAGTGTTGCAGCTGCAGGGTGGCAGTACCCTCACCCTGGGTGGCATCGGCCACCCGGCTGCGGCGCTGGCGCTGTCCCGGCAACCACAGGGGCATTTCCAATCCCCCCTCCCACTGCCGGAAGCCGTTGTCGTCGGTGACCGCGTCGCTCTCATGCCGCAATACCAGCGCGGGGTCACCGGCCAGCAATCCGGACGCCTGCTGCCGGATCGCTGCACCCTCCTCGGTTATGGCCTGCGCCAGCCCCGCTTCCGGATAACGCTCGAAAGCTGCCTGTACCGCCTGGCCCAGCGTGGGCGGCGCGGATTCTGCCTGCACGCCGGGGACGCACAGCAGCGTCACCAGTATCAGCAGCAGCCATCCGCAGCGTGCGGAGGTCAGATCACACATGTCAACAACAGTCCCGTATCAGCCGTCCAGGCACGTTGCCGCGTACCCTAGAGCGCGAAAATGAACTCAACCTGAACTCCATTACCCATTGCCGCCGTGGTGTTTTACCAACCGGATCGGGATTCACTACAATGAAGATTGAGTACCCGGCATTCTGGCCGATTGGCGGCCAAACCTGAAGTGGCAATGTACCGACCGATGAAACCCGTGAACCCCCTGACCCTGGTGGCCACCCTGGCGCTTTTACTCGTGCTGATGGGGGCCCAGTGCTCCGACGAGGTGAGCATCGAAACCAAGGTTGACGACCAGCAGAAGATATCCGACAGCGCCGGCAATTTCGACGCCGACCTCGACGACGGCGACCGGTTCGGCAGCGCCATCGCCAACATCGGCGATCTGGAGGGTGACGGCGTTATCGACCTGGCGGTGGGTGCACCCGGGGACGACGACAACGGTGACGATCGTGGCGCGGTGTGGATTCTGTTCATGGACGACAACGGGCGCGTGGATCAGTGGCGCAAGATCTCGGACGACACGGCATTGTCCCGCATCGGTCTGGATGACAACGACCGCTTTGGTGCCGCCCTGGCGAGTCTCGGTGATCTCAACCGTGACGGCGTGTTCGATATCGCCGTGGGCGCACCCGAGGACGATGATCTGGGTGACAACCGCGGCGCGGTGTGGATTCTGTTTCTGGACAGCAACGCGACGGTGCGGGAAGTACAGAAGATCTCGGCGCTGACCGGCGGCCTGCTCGGCGACCTGAGCGACAACGATCGGTTCGGCAGCGCGATCGCCAGCCTCGGCGACCTGGACGGTGACGGTATAAGCGACCTCGCCGTCGGCGCGCCTGAGGACAGCGACGGCGGTACCGGCAAGGGCGCGGTGTGGATCCTGTTTATGAACAACGATGGCAGCGTCGCGTCCCAACAGAAGATATCCGCCGAACGGGGCGGCTTCGAAGGCAATCTGGACAGCAATGACCACCTCGGCAGTGCCCTGGCCGGTGTGGGCGATCTCGACGGCGACGGGGTCAATGACCTGGCCGTCGGCGCCAACGGCGACGATGACGGCGGCACCGACCGCGGCGCGGTGTGGATCCTGTTCTTGAACGCGGACGGCACGGTCGCTGCGGAGCAGAAGATCTCTCAGAGTGAAGGCAAGTTCAACGGCACCCTGGGCGACGGAGACGCTTTCGGCAGCGCGCTGGCCGATATCGGCGACCTGGATGAGGACGGCATCACCGACCTGGCAGCCGGTGCGCCGGGCAGCGATGACGGCGGTACCGATCGCGGCGCCCTGTGGCTGCTGTTCCCGGACAGGAACGGGGAGCTTCGCTCCGAGCTCAAGATTTCCGCCACGGCCGGTAATTTCGATACCGATCTCGACGATGGCGACCGGTTCGGCGCAGCGCTGGCCGGTATTGGCGACCTCAACGCCGACGGCCGCAGCGATATCGCCGCCGGCGCCCCGTTCGACGACGACGGCGGCACCGACCGCGGCGCGGTGTGGATCCTGTTCATGGAGCGCACCGAAATCAAATCGGAATTCGAGCTGTTCCGCTGAGCACCCACCCGCAGCGAGGCATACCGGTTGGCACTGTGACTAGCGGGAAAAACACCACCGAACCCACCGTGCGAGTGCGCAGCCTGAACCGCAGCTACCGCGAAGGCGACAGCATTCACCCGGTGATCAGGGATGTCGATCTGCATATTCTGCCCGGGGAGTGCGTGGCGCTGCTGGGCCGCAGTGGTTCGGGAAAATCGACCCTGCTGAACCTGATCGCCGGTATCGACCGGCCGGACAGCGGCGACGTCGTGATCGACGGGCACAACATCAGCACCTCGAGAGAGCCCGCGCTGACCCTGTTCCGGCGTCGCCACATAGGCTTCGTGTACCAGTTCTTCAACCTGATCCCCACCCTCACCTGCGCCGAAAACATTGCCCTGCCGCTGGAACTGAACGCGCAGCCGGCTGACGCGATCGCCATTCAGACCGAACAGATGCTGGATGCAGTAGGACTGCAGCCGCGCGCAGCAGCCTATCCCGACCAGCTGTCGGGCGGCGAACAGCAACGCGTCGCTATCGCCCGCGCACTGGTGCACCGCCCCGCCCTGGTGCTGGCCGACGAGCCCACCGGCAACCTCGACCAGACCGCGGGCGAACAGGTACTGAAACTCATGATGTCGCTGGCGCGCGAGGAGCACAGCAGCCTGCTGCTGGTCACGCACAGTCTGGCGGTGGCACGGCGCGCAGACCGCATCCTTACCCTTCAGGAGGGGAGTCTGAGCAAACAGGGCGCAGAACTCGCATGGTAGACCGCCTGCTGCTGGTGAGCGCGCTCCGCCACCTGCGCCGACACCCCTGGCAGACCTGGCTGTCGATCGTGGGTATCGCGCTCGGCGTGGCGGTGATCGTGGCCGTGGAGCTGGCCAACCAGAGCGCACGCCAGGCCTTTCTGCTGTCCGCCGAAAGCCTCACGGGCAAAGCCACCCACCAGATCGTCGCCGGTGCCGCCGGCATCGCCGAGGACTTCTACCGGGAGCTGCGTCTCGAGCGTGGCCTGCGGCTGTCTGCACCGGTGGTGGAAGGCCTGGTGCAGGTGGACGGCGAATCCCTGCTGTTGATCGGCATTGACCCGCTGGCTGAACAGCCATTTCGCCAGCTCGACAGCGATGCCGGCGCGGACGCGCCCCGACGTCTGTTCGCCGAGCCCGGCACGGCACTGCTGTCCCGTATCAGCGCGAAACGCCTCGATGTGGCAGTCGACGACGAACTGGGCGGCAGCGTCGCCGGTCGCCCCGCGGCATTGCGCATCGTCGGCCTGCTGGAAGGGGACAACCCCGCCGCCATGGAAGGACTGCTGGTAAGCGACATTGCCACTGCCCAGGAGCTGCTGGGACGCAGCGGGCGACTCGACCGCATCGACCTGATACTCGATCCCGCCCAGGCCAGACAGCTGAGCGTCGACCTGCCGCCCGGTCTGCGCCTCGAGGTACCGGCCGCCCGCACCCGGGTGATGGCGGAGATGATCGAGGCATTCCAGACCAACCTGATCGCCATGAGCCTGCTGGCGATGCTGGTGGGCGCATTCCTGATCTACAATACCATGACGTTTTCGGTGCTGCGCCGCCGCAGCTTGCTGGCCACCCTGCGTATCGTCGGCGTCACACGCGGTGCCCTGTTCCGCCTGCTGCTGCTGGAGGCAGCGCTGCTCGGCCTGGTCGGCACCCTGCTCGGCCTGTTGCTCGGCACCCTGACCGCGCACTACCTGGTACAACTGGTGACGCGCACCATCAACGACCTGTATTTCGTGCTCACCGTGACACGGTTGCTGGTCGAACCACTGGTGCTGTGGAAAGGCACCCTGGTCGGACTCGGCATTACCCTGTTGGCGGCCGTGGCGCCGGCGCTCGAGGCCGCCAACACGGTGCCGGTGAGTGCGCTGCGCCGCTCGCAGCTGGAGCGCCGCGTGCACCGCGGGCTGCCCTGGCTGGCGGCGCTGGGACTCGCCGCGCTGCTGGCCGGCGCGCTGCTGGTGCAGCGAGCCGAATACGGCCTCGGCGGCGGATTCGCCGGCCTGTTCCTGATCATCGGCGGTTACAGTCTGCTGGTGCCGCTCGCCGTGACCCTGCTGAGCCGCGTCGGCAGCCGGCTGGCGCAACGCGGCGGCCTGCTGACGCGCTTCGCCCTGCGCGGCGTCGACGCCAACCTGAGCCGCACCGGACTTGCCATAGCGGCACTGGGCGTGGCGGTGGCAGCCACGCTGGGCGTCAGCATCATGATCAGCAGTTTCCGCGCCACGGTGGCGGACTGGCTGGACTACACGCTGAGCGGCGACATCTATGTCTCCGCCCGGTCCAGTCAGGCCCACAGTACCGACGGCACCCTGCTGCCGCAGACCCGTGCACTGATTGCGGCGCTGCCCCTGGTGGCCGAGACCAGCAGCGGGCGGCGTGTCACGGTGAGCAGCGAACACGGCCCGGTGGATCTGCTGGCCGTGGAACTCGCATCGCGCAGTCACAGCGGCTTCCGGTTCGTCGCCACGCCGCGCGCCGACCTGTGGCCGCGCTACCGCCGCGGCGAGCTGCTGCTGATCTCCGAGCCCTACGCCTTCCATCAGCACCTCAAGACCGGCGACACGCTGAGACTGCACACGCCGCGCGGCCCGCTGACCCTGCCGGTCGGCGGCATTTTCTATGACTACGGTTCCGACCGTGGCGTGATCAGCCTGGCGCGTCCCGCCTACGCGAGCTGGTGGGATGATCCCGGCTTCTCGACACTCGGGGTGTTCCTGCTGCCCGGCGCCGAACCGGCCGCGGCCATGGCAGCCATACGCAGCACACTAAGCAAGCTCGATCAGCCGCTGCAGATTCGCTCCAACCGCGAAATCCGCGCCCAATCGCTGGACATCTTCGACCGCACCTTCGCCATCACCCAGGTGTTACGCCTGCTGGCCATCGGCGTCGCCTTTGTCGGGGTCTTCAGTGCCTTAATGGCCTTGCAGCTGGAACGCACCCGCGAGCAGGCGGTGCTGCGCGCCACCGGCGTCACGCCGGGGCAGCTGTCGCTGCTCACCCTGCTGCAGACCGGGCTGATGGGCCTGTATGCCGGTGTCCTGTCGCTGCCGCTCGGCTGGCTGATGTCCAAAGTGTTGATCGAAGTCATCAACCGCCGCTCGTTCGGCTGGAGTATCGAACCACGGCTGCCGCCAGCGGCGCTGCCCGAGGCATTGCTGCTGGCGCTGAGCGCTGCCCTGCTGGCCGGGCTCTACCCCGCCTGGCGCATGCGCCGCGTGCAGCCGGCACTGGCGCTGCGTGAGGAGTAATCCCATGCGCGGACTGCTTCTGCTGCTACTGTTCACTCTGACCGGCTGCGAGCCGCCGGCACCCGAGCCACAGGGCTTTCGGGTGGCCGAGATACTGGGCGGCGGCAGCCGACGTATCGCAACGAATGGTGGTACCTGACCGGCAACCTGCGCTCTGCTGATGAGGCACGTGCCTTCGGTTTTCAGATCACCCTGTTTCGCATCGCCCTGCAACCGGAACCGCTCAGCAGCGACTCCGCCTGGCGCACCAACCAGGTTTGGATGGCACACGCGGCGCTGAGCGATGTGGCGGGCAGGGACCATCAGGCCTACGAGCGCTTCGCCCGTCAGGCGCTCGGCCTCGCCGGTGCACAGCAAGCGCCCTTAACGGTATGGCTGGAAGACTGGCAACTGCAGCTCGATGAGCCGGGCGATGTATGGCGCTTGCAGTTGCCGACACCCGGTTTCGATCTGAGGCTCGAGCTGGTGCCGGCAAGCCCGGTGGTGCTGCAGGGCGACCAGGGCCTGAGCCAGAAGAGCGCGGAGCCCGGTAATGCCTCTTACTACTACTCCGTCCCGCGCCTGCAGGCCAGCGGACACCTGCAGCTGCACGGCGCGACGCTCCCGGTGCAGGGCACGGCATGGCTCGACCGCGAGTGGGGCACCAGCGCGCTGGGCCCGGATCAGACCGGCTGGGACTGGTTTTCGCTGCAGCTCGCGGACGGCCGCAACCTGATGTACTACCAGCTGCGGCGCTCGGACGGCAGCGGCGACCCGCACAGCAGCGGATCACTCAGCGACAGCACGGGTCTGCAACGGCGCCTGACGCCCGCCGACGTCGAGTTGACTCCGCTCGCGTACTGGAACGCCGGCAAGCGGCGCTATCCCGTCGAGTGGCGCGTGCAGCTGCAGGGCGAAGCCCACCCATGGCGGGTGCGCGCCCTGCTCGAGGACCAGGAAATGCGCCTCAGCGTGCGCTACTGGGAAGGCGCCGTGGAAGTCAGCGACGAACTCAACGGTGACCGGCTGGGACGCGGTTACCTCGAGATGGCCGGTTACGAGTGACGCAGTCAGCTTGACAGGAGTTCGTTGGGCTTCACTCGCGTTCAGCCCAAGCTACCCGTGTTGCAAGAGCGGCTTCAGCAGCCGTAGGTTGGGCTGAGCCTGCGAAGCCCAACGCTTCGACGTTTTCGGGCTGACCGGCTCAAGGCCCCTCGCCCAGCAGCCGATCGCGCACCGCCTCAATTACCTGTTGGACATAGCGGTGTGTCATGCGCGCCACCAGCCACGCGGGAATAAAGCCACCGGGATCACTGTGCACTGCATAGCGCGCCTCGGTTGCCGCCCCGTCTGCGGCTGGCCGCAACTCCCAGAATCCCGAGAAGCGCCGCGGTCTGACCCCGGCGGAAGCATCGACAGTGGCGAACCGCCGCTGCGACAGGCGCCATTCAATCCGATAGCCCGATTCCGGTGTGCCCTGGTTTTCGCTGCTCCTGATGACATATACGCGGTCAGCGACCGGCCCTGCAAAGCGCAGATGATGAAACACCCACTGATCACTACCCCGGCGCGCCAGCACCCGGCTCTCCAGCACATTGGGGATGAAGTCGGCAAACCGGTCATAATCGGTCACCACCGCGTGCACGCGCGCCGGCTGCGCTGCAAATGTCGTAGCAATCATGATCATGGGCAGCGGCGAGTCTTCGACGTCGCGATGATAGATCCGCCCAGCGCTGGTCACCGCTACCGGTACCCAGCCGGGTGAAGCGGCCTCCCCGCATGTCATACCCGCGTGGCAGAACAACCCCAGTAACAGTATGCACCACCAGCGGGCGGCGTTGGCGATATGTCCTGGCGTGAATTTCATGTCACCCACCGTTGCCCTGCCGCGCCCGATACGAGGACAGGGAATTCAGACTATACTGCAATACGCGACCAGAGCAGCCCGTCATTCAATGCTCGGGCGGGCAAGGAGATGCGCGTGACCGTTCGTCATTCTCACCGATGTATTGCTGAAACCCTGCTGCGGGTCGCTGCTGGCGTTGCATTAACGCTTACGCAAACTGTCGGTGCGCTGGAAATGCCTCGGGCCATCACCCTGACCCTGGGTGACTATGGCTTTTCGCCCGCCCATATCGAAGTCACGGCTGGCACGCCTGTGGTTCTGACCCTGACCAACACCGACGCCATCACACCGCATAATTTCACGCTGCGCAACATCCAGGCGGGGCTGGATATCGACACCGATGTCGGCGCCGGGCGATCCGTAGTAGTCGAATTTACGCCGCGGGTGGCCGGCACCTACCGGTTCCACTGCGACAAGAAACTGCCCTTCATGAAAAGCCACCTGGCGCGCGGCATGGAAGGCACTTTAGTCGTAACCGGTACGTTGCCCGATTAACATGCGGGTTCTGCTTGTCTCGGCTAACAGGGAACATATCCCGGACCCGATTTTTCCGCTTGGTCTTGGGTATATTGCGGCGGCTGCACAGCAGGCCGGACACACGATCGCCGTTGCCGACCTGTGCTTCGGTCGTCAGCCCCTGCGTGATCTGCAGCGGCGTATCCGCGCGTTCCGGCCCGAGGTGGTGGGTGTGTCGATCCGCAACATCGACAATGCAGCCTACCCCCTGACCATTGACTATCTGCCGCGACACCGCGAGGTCGTCGACGCAATTCGTGCCACGACTTCTGCCTGCGTCGTGGTGGGCGGTTCCGGCTTTTCCATCCTGCCCGAGCAATACATGCAGGCGCTGGGTGCAGACTTTGGTATTCGGGGCGCAGGCGAACAGGCCTTTGTGTCCTTACTCGATGCCCTGGCCGACGATCGAAATCCCGGCAGCATTCCGGGGCTGATCCGGCAACACGGGACCTCTGGCACCGGTCTCGCCGCTACTATTGCGCCAGCGCATCATGCACGAATTGCGGACAGCCTGCGCCCCGCCCGTGACCCGTTCGACTATACCCGCTACATTCGCCGCGGCGGTTGCGGCAATATCCAGACCAAGCGCGGCTGTGTTTTCAAGTGCAGCTACTGCACCTATCCCCTGCTGGAAGGTAATCGCTTTCAGCTGCGCGCCGCCGCTGACGTGGTCGATGAGATCGAAACACTGCAAAGGCGCTATGGTCCGCATCCGCTGTTCTTTGTCGACTCCATCCTGAACTTCCCGCACGGACATGTCGAAGGCATTTGTGAAGAGCTGCTGCGGCGCAGACTCAGCGTGCGCTGGAGCTGCTACGCCACGCCCGTCAAGCTCGACGCAAACCAGGCGCGACTCATGGCCCGGGCCGGTTGTGAAGGCATCGAACTTGGCACCGATGCTGTCGACGACGCTCAGCTCGAGCGTCTGGGCAAATCGTTCAATGCCGATACCGTGCAGCAGGCCAACCGGCATTGTCTGGATGCCGGGCTGCGTGTCTGCCATACCCTGATCTTCGGCGCACCCGGCGAGACCCGCACCTCGATACGCAATACCTGCCGAGCCATCCGCGCCATGCAGCCGACCGCCGTCATTGCCATGACAGGCGTACGCGTATACCCGGGCACACCACTGGCAGAACAGATGGTTACCGCCGGCAGGCTGAATCGCGCCGCTGTCGGACTCGCCCCGGCGTTCTATATCGAACCTGAAGTCGCCGACTTTCTGCCCGCTTATGTCACCCGGCAGGCGCACGACGCCGGTAACTGGGTACTGCCGGGCATCGAACCGCCCCTGCTTCCGGCCAGCCAACGCCTGCTGCGCGGGCTGGGCATTTCCGGCCCCCTGTGGCGGCTGTTGCGTTTTTCCTGGATGCGTCGTCTCAGCCGCGGCAAGTTCCGGCGCTCCAATACCAGCTGGGGTATACCCAACCCGAGGAGGACTTTGCTATGAAGCTGCAAGATTCACACAGTGACGCCACCTATCGCACGGCGATGGGACAACTGCTGGTGCTCTACACCCAGGTCGATCGTCTGATCATGGAAGCCTGTGCCGAGCGCATCGCGTCGGCGCCGGACCAGGCGGCCAAGCTGGGCCTGGCCAAACAGGTCGGGGATGAATCCCGCCATGTCGCGATTCAGAACGAATGGATGCAGTCCTTTGGAACCGACCCGACGCCGGTCATTTCAGCCGACCAGGAGGCCGCCATCCTGGCACACTTCCGCCAGCTCGACTGGATGGACTTCCTGACCGACATGTATCTGTGCGTTGAAGCCCTCGGCAGCGATGCGGTCGAAAAGGTGGTGCCACTCGCCGATCCGGGTACCCGCGAATCTCTGCGCATTCCGTTACAGGACGAACTCGACCATATCGCCTTCGGGATCGAGCGCCTCAGACACGAACTGGCGCAACTACAGACGGCCGAGCGGGATGCCTACCTGGGTAGCATTCCGCGACGCATCGAAGCACTGAGCAGCATGTTCGAGGCGATGGGACTGGACGTGCAGAAGCTGTTCGAGGCGGTAGGCGCCGACTACGACATGCTGTGCGAGTCGCTGCTGGAACGAAAAGCCGCGCTGTTGCAGGAGGTGGCAAAGCCGCTGGCGGCCTGATAACTTCGGGCGCCCCTTGGCCGGTCCGGATCGCTCAACTCGTAGCGGTCCGCGACAGCTGAGCTAGAGTTCCTGTTGCAACAGCCCGTGCTCTGCATTGTCAGGAACTGCCGGAAAAACGCTCTGCACGCGGCTCCGCGTAAACTGCTCACCGATGAACAGATCGTCGTCGATGGTCCGCACCTGCTCCAACCAGCGTGCAGAAGTCTGGCATGCGGCGGAATACGGCGGCTCCCTGCACAGCTCCACCTCGCCACCTTCGAACAGATTGATATGCAGCCCGGCCAGTGGCCGTACCTGCATACCCTGCGGTGCACGGGTGTAATCCATGATTGTTGGCTCAGTGATATTCAGCAGCTTGAGCAGGACTGTCGGGATTCGGTACATGGGCAGCGTGCCGGTTTTCAGCGGGCCGCGCTGGCCGTCGATCACAATCATGGGGGTGCTGACAAGAAAACGGAACATATCCGCGCTGAACTGGCTGCGCTTCGCGGCCAGCACGCCCGAGTCAACATAGCCGGCGAAATTCATGCCCAGAAATGGCAAGTGGTCGCCGAACACCAGAATAATCGCGTCCGGGTCGCGCTCCTGCAATTGCTCGAGAAAGGCCATCAGTTCGCGCGACTGGTAATACGCCGTATTGGCATAGCTGCTCACCTCCTCGACCTCGGACGACGACGTGATCCTGAGCGGCCGCGAGTCGTTGAGCGGGTAGTTCCAGTGTCCGGAGTAGGTGACAATGTAATTCAGTAGCGGCTGCCCACTGTCCAGCGCAGGGGTGATTTTTTCCAGTACCTGCCGGTACAGCGAGGCGTCGCCGAGAAACTCGCGGTTCATGTCGTCGAGGACGAAATCCTGCTGCGACCAGTAGGTCTGAAACCCAATGCGCCGATAGGCATTCATGCGATTCCAGAATACCGGGACGTTGGGGTGTGAGGCCAGCGTGCGGTAACCGCGCCCGGCCAGCAGGTGCGGCAGGCACGGCACGTCGTTCAGCAACTGACGTTCGAACTTGACTTTGTCCTCGATCAC
>WOR8_10004489_pt1 | contig 13540 bp, 12 predicted proteins | sample DeeMarSeWOR38_10_FD_19890 | JGI IMG/M metagenome (IMG submission 19890) | reverse complement strand
TGACGCGCGGAGTGGAGGAGCGCAACCGCCAAAAACGTTCTGTAGCCGGATCCGGCAATGAATCCAAAAGCGTTCGTGATGCAATTAAAAAAGAGGATCTGGAAGCATTGCGCAGGGTGCTCGAAGCCTCCCCCCTGGCCCGTTCCCTTTCCATCCAGTTTACAGAATTTGAAGCCGGCCGCGCCACAGCCCGTTTGCCGGGCACCGCGCAGTTACCCAACTTTTTAGGATACACCCATACGGGTGCCCTGTTTACGCTGGCAGAGCAAACCATGGCGGCTGCCGCCAACTCCCTGGGGCATGTGGGACTGCCGTTGAATTGTGATATTCAGTTTCTGAATGCAGCCGACCCTGCCAAAGATGTCATCGCTTCTGCGCGGGTAATAGATACCCAGGGGCGGATTGCCCGCGTGCAGGTGGAACTAACCCAGGATAGTCAAACAGTGGCGAAAGTATCTGAGATGGTCTTTTTACGAAAGAAATAGACATCAGATAATTGAATCGGATTATTGATTTTTATGGTTTTTTCTATTTTAACGGTGCTCCGTCGGAATAGGGAAAAGGAGGTTTTCCTATGGGTGAGCTAATATTATGGAAACAAAAAGAAATCGATCGACTCAGAAAGGATATGGATCAGCTTTTCAGGCGGTTTCGGAAAGAATTTGGCATACCGCGCTCTTTGATAGAAGTGGCGGAATTGTTTTCGATGGATGTGTCTGAAACCGAAAACACACTCACGCTTAAGACCCGGCTTCCGGGTATCATCAAACCCGATGATATCGAAGTTTCCGTGACCGAGGATACCCTGACGCTTAAAGCTCAAACGGGCGAGGACACCGTTGAAACCGGTGAAGGTTTTCGCAGAGTCGAAAAGCGATCCCGGACTTTTTCAAGAACCATTTCCCTGCCCTGCCGGGTGCTTACCGATGACGTCAAGGCCACTTTTGAAAACGGCGTTTTACAAATCGTTTTGCCCAAATGCGAGCCAAAGCAGGCCCGCGGCGTCAAAATCGATATCAAATGAACATCGTGCCCCTGAGTTGCAGAAGATAACCGTGACTTTACATATGGTCAGCCCCGCAATATCCGTCCGGGCGAAACGATTTGCTGACGATGGCCTGAAATTCCCGGTTTCAAAAAAGCTGATATCAAGGAGGAAAAAATGCCCCAGGAATCCCAAAATTATACGGTACCGTTGGAAAAACTCAGATGGCGACTGGATCCCGCCACTTTGCCTTTTGAAACGACAGACGATCTCCAACCGCTAAAGGATATCATCGGTCAGAAAAGAGGTGTCGAGGCCTTTCAGTTTGGTATTAAAATCAATAAACCCGGATACAACGTGTTTGTCACCGGAACGCCCGGATCCGGCAGAATGGCGACTGTTAAAAAACTCCTTGAAGAAATGTTGAAACAGGATCGCGTTCCCGATGATCTTTGCTATGTCAATTGCTTTGAAAATCCGGAATCGCCCATCCTGATCCGTCTGCAAGGCGGCCGCGGGGCGGCATTTAAAAGGGATGTTAAAAATCTGGTGGAAACACTGAAAAAGGAAATTCCGCAGCTGTTCGAAAGCCAGGAATACATCAACATGAAAAAGCAAATTACCGAAACCTATGAAAAACAGGCCAGCAGTTTTTTTAAGGCGCTCGATCAGAAAGTAAAAGAGGAAGGCTTTACCATTGTTGATGTGCAGACGGGCATGTTCAAACGGCCGGAAGTGATGCCTCTGGTTGATGGAAATCCGGTGCCGATTGAACAACTGGAGGCTCTGGCTGAAAAAGAACGATTCCCGAAAGCAGAATATGAACAACTCCGGGAAAAGCAGGCAACGCTGACAAAGCAAATTGAGCAGATTTTTTTGGAAATCAAAGAGCTTCAGAAGGATGTGCACGAAAAGCTGGAAAAAATGGACCGGGCAACCTTTCTAAAAACGGCCTCAGAGCTCGCTGCCCAAATCAATGAACGCCATAAAAATGATAAAGTCAGACGATATCTGCAGGATATGCTCGAAGATATGGCGGACAATATCAGTATTTTCATGCCGCAATCACAACAACCGCAGATACCGGGGCTGCCACCGCTGGTCAAAGAAATCGATTTGTTTCAGCCCTATGAGGTCAATCTGATCGTTGATAACAGCCAGCGAACCAGTCCTCCGGTGATCATTGAAGATTATCCGACGTACCGCAATATTTTCGGCAGCATCGAACGCATTGTCGACCGCAGAGGCATTTGGCGAACAGACTTCAGCAAAATCAAAACAGGTTCCCTGGTAAAAGCAAACGGCGGATACCTGGTCATCAATTTGCGGGATGCCATCATCGAACCGGGGGTTTGGCAGGCACTCAAACGCGCGCTGAAAAGCAAAAAACTTGAAATCCAGACATTTGACCCATTTTATTTTTTCACCACGACCGGTTTAAAACCCGAACCTATCGAGCTTGACATGAAAGTCGTGGTGATTGCCGACATGTACATATACCAATTATTGCTTTACTACGATGAAGATCTGAAAAAAGTATTCAAAGTCAGGGCTGACTTCGATACGGCCATGGATAAAAGCGATCGTAATATCAAGCAGTTTGCCGAGTTTGCCAAGATGGTAAGCGATGAGGAAAAATTAAGGCCCATGGACCGCACGGCGGTCGCTGCGCTCGTCGAGCAGGCGGTCCGGATGGCAGGCCGCCAGGAGAAAATTTCGACCAGTTTTCCGGCTGTTACCGACCTGATCCGGGAGGCTGATTTCTGGGCCGGGCAGGAAAATGAACCGGTTGTGCGAGAAAAACACGTCGACAAAGCGATTGAAGCCAAAATCTTTCGATCGAATTTAATTGAAGAGCACATCCAGGAGTTGATCAGCCGCGGCACCCTGATGATTGATGTGGGTGGGGCGGTTGTCGGCCAGGTCAACGGCCTGGCCGTATACGCAATCGGCGATTACATGTTCGGCAAACCCTCCCGTATCACGGCATCTACTTCGATGGGCCGTGCCGGGGTGATTAACATCGAACGCGAAGCCGATATGTCCGGCAATACCCATAACAAAGGCGTTCTCATTTTGGGTGGGTATCTGCGGAAAAAATATGCCCAGGACAAACCGTTGACCATGAGCGCCAGCATTGCTTTTGAGCAGTCCTACAGCGGCGTAGACGGCGATAGTGCTTCCTCGACTGAAATTTATGCCTTGCTGTCCAGCCTGTCCGGCGTTCCGATCAAACAAAACATTGCCGTCACGGGGTCCGTCAATCAAAAGGGCGAAATACAGGCGATTGGCGGGGTAAACCAGAAAATCGAAGGTTTCTTCGATTGTTGCAACCAAACCCAATTGAACGGCAACCAGGGGGTGATGATACCCGAAAGCAACGTAAAGGATCTGATGCTGCGCAAGGACGTGGTTAAAAGTGTCGCCGATGGTCGCTTTCATATCTATGCCGTCAAGACGATTGATGAGGGTATTGAAATTTTGACGGATAAAGAGGCCGGATCCCAACAGCCCGACGGAAGTTATCCCGAAGGCACCATTAATTTTTTGGTCGATAAGAGGCTAAAAGAGCTGGCTGAAGAAATTAAAAAGTTTGTTGGGACTGAAGAAGGAAAAAAGAAAAAACAAGAAAGCAGATAATTTTGTTCTGCTTTTTGATTGGAATAAGAACTGGTAGTTCTGCATAGTCAGTTGTCCTGAACTTATCTATTGATCCCATCTCCTTTTTTTCTCTCCTCCGTTCAGTGCTGGTCAGGGGTTTCTGATAAATAACGAGTAATTAGCATCTGCTGCGGTGAACTGCCATACAGATAAGCTCCTGTCTGGCACAGCAATTGCTCTATAATGAGCCAAAAAGTTTCATAGAGTCGAGCGCTATTACGGCAGTTTTACGCGCAGCTTTACGCTGCCTGACAATGTGGATGGAGGCAAAATTGAAGCGTCATTTAAGGACGGTATGTCAAATCTTAAAATCCCAAAACCGAAGTGGCCAAGCCCAAAGCAATTGAGGTAAAGGTCAAGTAAGGACATTAAATTCGACTATAGATTAGAAGGGGTGGACATGGGTGCTTCGCCCCTTTTTCTTCCGCAAATCATATACCGTGAGGGCGTGGTTGCAACAAAATACAAGCTTTCTAAAATTGTCGAATTTCAATTTTGGAGGTATGCATGCAAAGCAAATATGGGAAGAAAGCAGTGGTTCAAAGCGGTTTGAAAAGAACCGCTCATTATTTTTTTGTTCGTGGATGGCTCATATTTCTTATCATCGGGTTTGTGTGTGGACTCCAGCCAAAAGCGGCTGTCGCCCGAGCCGACGTGCAAGGATTCCCGCAATCGTTTGCCGGGTTAATCAAAAAGGCCGGTCCGTCGGTGGTCAATATCATTGCCGTTAAAGTCATTCGAACCCCGGGTCAAGATTCCCCGCCTTTTGGCACGGAGGACCCGCTGCGCGATTTTTTCGAAAGGTTTTTTGATGGTCAAATGCCCAAAGAATTTCGTCAAAATGCTCTGGGCACCGGTTTTATTATCGATAAGGAAGGCTTTATTTTGACCAACAATCACGTGGTCGAACAAACAGAGGAAATTAAGATCCGTTTGAGCGATGAAAAGGAATTCAAAGCTGAAATCGTCGGGCGCGATCCGAAAACCGACCTGGCGCTTATCAAGATCAAGAGCGATAAGGCCCTGATCCCGCTATCCCTGGGTGACTCCGATAAGGTTGACGTCGGGGATTGGGTGGTGGCTATCGGCAATCCATTTGGACTGGGAAATACGGTAACCGCAGGTATCATCAGCGCAAAATACCGCCAGATCGGGGGCGGTCCCTATGATAATTTTATTCAAACCGATGCTTCCATCAATCCCGGCAACAGCGGCGGGCCGCTTTTAAACCTGAACGGCGAAGTTATCGGCGTAAATTCGGCCATCTTTTCCGAAAGCGGAGGTAATATCGGCATCGGATTCGCCATACCGATCAATATGGCCAAAGAGCTGCTCCCGCAATTGAGAAAAGGCAAGGTCAGTCGCTCCTGGCTCGGCGTGATGATACAGAATATTACACCGGAACTAAAAGACAAGCTCGGGTTGGACACTGACGAGGGTGCGCTCGTATCGGATGTGATCTCCGGCGCACCTGCCGAAAAAGCCGGCATCAAACGCGGTGACGTGATCCTGCAATTTGACGGCAAAGCTATTCGCAGCTCCCGGGATCTTCCCTTTGTTGTCGCATCCACACCCATCGGCAAAACAGTGCCGGTTGAAGTCATGCGGGGTAACCAGCGAATGAATCTGCAGGTCAAAACCGAAGAGCTCAAGGAAGAAGCCGAGGCAGTCCCTACCGATGAAGCCGGTCCCTATCTGGGTATGGAAGTGCAGGAAATAACGCCGGAGATGGCCAAAAATTACGGTCTTTCGCGAACCTCGGGGGTAATTATCGTTCAGGTTGAAACCGGATCAGCGGCTGACGAGGCCGGACTGGTACCCGGTGACATCATCCTTGAAATCGATAAAAGCCCGGTAGGCGATTTAGAGACCCTGAACCGCCTGCTGGCAGGCGTTAGAGAAGGAGACACCCTTCTTTTTCTGATTGATCGGGGCGGCACGACGATTTTTGTGACGCTGACCATCAGATAAAAACGGGTTATTCAGAACAGACAGGCGCTCATTGGGGAGAGAGGCGAGAGACATTATGAAACAGATGAGCATTTGGATACTCTGCGCTATCTGCTGTGTGGTTATAAGTACAGCCAAAGCTGACGAAGGGGAAACCATCTTTAAATCCCAGGGCTGTTTGTCGTGTCATAAAAAAGATAGCGCCTCAAAAGTGAATCCGTCGCTAACCGAGATTGCAGCAGCATATCAGGGCAAGGCAAAGCAGCTGATCAAATATCTGCAGGGGGAAGCGGAAGCCATTGTCAAGCCCGAAAAGGCCAGCCTGATGAAACGCCACATTGAAAAAACCAAAAAGCTTTCGGATGCGGATCGCAAGGCCCTGGCGGATTACCTGCTGGGTCAGCAGTGAGTGGACCAGCGACACGAATCTATCTAAAACCCGCGCACATGATAAAAAAGGATCCTCAACTGGCCGGGGTTGTTAAGTCGCTGGGACTTGTTTTCGGAGATATTGGGACAAGTCCGATCTACACTTTATCTGTGGTATTTCTTTTGACACGGCCGACGCCGGAGCATGTGATCGGAATCCTTTCTTTAATTGTTTGGACCCTTGTCATTGTTGTTTCGGTTGAATACGCCTGGCTGGCCATGAGCCTGGGGGAGCGAGGCGAAGGCGGCACCATCGTTTTAAAGAAGATTTTGGTGAGGCTATTAAAGCGCAGTCGCCAGGTCGCTTTTGTAACCCTGTTGTCGCTTATCGGCATTTCGTTGCTAATCGGCGATGGCATCATCACCCCTGCTATCAGCATCCTGAGCGCGGTGGAGGGCCTCGTTCTGGTTCCCGGCCTTAAAAATACCGGCCGTGGTGAGCTCATCCTGATTGCCTGTGCGATCGCTGTCATCCTTAGTCCGACATTCATTCAATTTCAAAAACTGCCGGCTCACAAGTTGCATGGGGTTGTCACCCGGGTCGAGATTTAAAGGGATTCTTTTTAAAAAGGGTTGAGGGTGATGTCCGTCTATCAGACAAATTACCGGAAGGGAATATCCAGCATGAAAGCATCGCAATCCAAAAACATGGTCTGCAATATCTGCGGCAAGACCAAAGTTAGATCAATGGTGATGCCGGCAGCGCTTGTCAGAAGTGCCGTGGCAGAGCAGATTAAGACCTCCCATCCGGACTGGAAACCGGAGGGTTATATTTGCCTAAGCGATCTGAATCGATTCCGCATGAAATATATCCAGAACTTGCTTGAATCCGAAAAGGGCGAACTGACAAGCTTGGATCATGAGGTCCTGGAGAGTCTTCAGCGACACGAAACGCTTTCTAGCAACGTCGATGCCGAGTTCGAAAAAGACCTGACCCTTGGCGAAAAAATGGCCGACGGGCTGGCTTCATTCGGTGGCAGCTGGACTTTCATTATAATATTCGCTTCGATTCTACTCATATGGATTGCCCTGAATTCATTTCTGTTGCTAAAAAGGCCTTTTGACCCCTATCCGTTTATTCTGCTCAACCTGGTTTTATCTTGTCTGGCAGCGGTTCAGGCGCCGGTCATCATGATGAGCCAAAACCGCCAGGAGGCTAAAGACCGTCTGCGTTCGCAACACGATTATCGCGTGAATTTAAAAGCCGAGCTCGAAATCCGGCACCTGCACGACAAGATCGACCATCTGCTGTCCCACCAGTGGGAGCGGCTGGTCGAAATACAGCAGATCCAAATCGATCTGATTTCTGAACTCGGGCAAATTCGGGCTAGGGGCAAGAATATCTAATCTGGTTATGAAACGGTCGCTGCGGTCGCGGTTTTTGGTTCCGGCGAATGGTGGACAGGTTTTGGTAAACCATTTGATCAATTTTCAAAAATCGGCAAAATAAAGGTGCGCTATGTTTCGTTCCATTATTCCACGGGAGGAAGTCTTTTTTGATAATTTCGAGGGGATCTGCGGTTTTATGACGGAAGCTGCCAGAGGCCTGAGGACCATGCTCGAAAAAGGCGCCCCCTATGACGAAGCCGCTGACCGCATTAAAAAATTAGAGCAACAAGCCGATGAGTTGACCCATCGCAGCATCGAAACCCTGCATAAGACCTTTGTGACGCCGCTGGATCGGCAGGACATCCTGCGTTTGATCGTTGGCCTGGATGACATTCTCGACACAACCGAAGCCGTTTCGTCGCTCCTTAAGCTTTACAATCCCCGCAAAATATTGCCGAAGGCCGCAGACTTGGCTGAATTGCTGGTACGGGGAACGGAAAAAGTAGCGGTGATGGTTGGCCTCTTAAGGCAGCCGAGCAAAGCGGCCGATCGTCTCATGGCGCTGGCCGTGGAACTCAATCAGCTGGAAAATGAAGCCGATCAGGCATATCAACAGGCCATTGCCCGCTTGTTTCAAGATGAAGATAACTCCAAAGAACTGATCAAATGGAAAGATATTCTGGAACAGATCGAGACCGCTACCGATCAATGTGAAGATGTAGCCGACATTATCGAAGGTATCGTCCTGGAAAACGCCTGATCAGAGGATAGAACGTCATGCTGGCTTTTGTTATCTTCATCGTAGTTGTGGCGCTGGTTTTTGACTTTCTCAACGGCATGAATGACGCTGCCAACTCGATTGCCACGGTTGTTTCCACCAGGGTACTGTCTCCGCGGCTGGCGGTTTTATGGGCGGCGTTTTTCAACCTGGCAGCCGCTTTTTTCTTTGGGGTCCATGTGGCCACCACCATCGGCAAGGGGATTGTCGATCCCGGTATTGTAGATGCCATCCTGATTCTTTCCACCTTGTGCGCCGCCATTTTTTGGACCTATGCCTGCACATATATCGGGCTGCCGATCAGCGTTTCCCATGCACTGGTCGGTGGTCTGGTGGGCTCAGGCATAGCAAAGGCCGGCTTTCAGGCGCTGATCTGGAGCGGTTTGCTGAAAATTGCCGTCTTTATCGTAGTCGCCCCGTTTTTGGGGACATTTTTAGGTTACGTACTGATGGTTGCGGTTTACTGGATTTGCCGGCGCGGCCATCCCCGGCGAATTGACCGCTGGTTTCGACGACTGCAGCTGATTTCGGCAGGCGCATACAGCCTCGGCCACGGCACCAATGATGCCCAGAAGACCATGGGGATCATAACCGTGCTATTGTACAGCACCGGTTACCTGAAAGGAGAATTTCAGGTGCCATTCTGGATCGTGATAACATGCCATGTAGCTATCGCCCTGGGCACGCTGGCCGGTGGATGGCGTGTCATTGAGACCCTCGGAATGAAAATGACCAAACTAAAACCGGTTCACGGATTCTGCGCCGAGACCGCTGCTGCATCGTCGATATTGCTTTCAACGCTGGGCGGTATTCCGGTTTCAACAACCCACACCATTACCGGAGCGATCATCGGCGTTGGCGCGACCACCAAGCTGTCGGCCGTTAGATGGGGGGTGGCCGCAAATATCGTTTCGGCCTGGCTTCTCACCATTCCGACGACGGCGGTGTTCTCCGGTATTTTATACCGTCTATTTATCGCATTTAAGGGTCATTAGAATACTGCGGAAAGCACCCTGCAAACAACAATTTCCATCCGCATTAAATAGCTCTTGATAGCAACACGAAATGGCCCTGGAGCCGGTTACGGGAACTATTTAATACTTAACAATTGAACCATACTGAGCTATCAGCTATGAGCTGGAGCCAAAGGTGCCATATGATGGACCTTCCCTTTGTTCCCTTTCTATTTTATGAAGTCCGCAAATGATATTAATCGAGAGGAGGAAAAATGGACGCATCTGCAGTCATAACAAATTATGTGACGCTCTTGGTGGCTTTGAGTGTGTCGACTGAACGATTGGTAGAAATCGTAAAAAATTGTATCCCCTGGTTGAGTACTAAATACGAGGAGCCGAAAAAGGAGGGCCACAGAAGAGCTGCCCTTCATGTCCTGGCCTTTTGCGGCGGTATTGTAACCGCAATTTTAGCCAAACCGGCAGTGAGCGTGGTTTTATCAGACGCGTTAAATAACATCTGGGGCTATATTGCCCTGGGTTTGCTCGCAAGCGGCGGGTCCGGCTTCTGGAATGGTATATTATCCTATATCCTTGAGGTGAAAAACATAAAAGCAGGCACTGCTGACGCAATCGCGGCAGACCCGGCAGAAGCGCTTCGGCACATGAAAGTGACCTGACCCAAAACGTTACGATCCCGAACAACTGATTGCGGGTAATGCACCGAATGCATCTGGTCGATGCCGGATGAAATATTGAATATCTTACTGGCCTCGTAAAGTGATGCGAAGGATTTCGCCGGGGTGCCAGAGGCGCATACGCGGTCCCCACGTGCCGGTGCCGCGGGTGACAATGACCGGCATGCCATCCACCTCGTAGCGCCCTGCCAGCAGCGGGTAGGTGCGGCTGACCAGGTAGTTAAAAGGCCAGAGCTGGCCGCCGTGGGTATGACCGCAGAGCATCAGGTCTGCCCCGGCACGGGCGGCCTTCTCGGTTTGCCATGGCGTATGCGAGAGCAGGATCGTTGCACCCGGCGGCCGACCTGAAAGCGCCTGCGATATGAGATCGCCATCATGGCCGGACCGGTGTTGCGCCGTCAGATCGTCCACCCCCGACAGGAAAAAGCCGGGCCGCAGCTCAATCCAGCGATTGCGCAGCAGCTGGATGCCGGCTTGATCAAAAAGGCGCATGCTGCTGCTGCCGCCGTGAAATTCGTGATTTCCGGTGACGGCCCAGACGCCGAGCGGCGCATAGATGCCCCGCAGGACGGAAACCAGTTCCTCCTCAAGTTGGCCATGGCCTTCAAATAGATCGCCGAGAAAGACCACCAGGTCGGGACGCTGCTCTCTGACCTGGGCAACGCGTGCTGCCAGCCAGCGTTTGCCGATCAACGAGCCGAGGTGCAGGTCGGACATGGCCACAAGTACCGTTTTGTCCATCTCACGCGGAAAATCTGCAAGGCGCACTTCATAATTTTGCACCACCGGAGACCGCAGGCCTTGAACCAGCGCGATGATTGAAAGCAAGACCCCGGCAAACAAAGCCCAGGTGCGGATCAAAGGTGCCAGGCGGGGTAGCAGGAAGCCGAACAGGGTAATCAAATCTGCTGCCAGAAGACAGATGAAGAGCAGCAACAGCGTCCCCATCCAGATCATACCGGAAAATTCGGATACGGTGGCCAGGGCTCCCGTGCCTCTGTGACCGTATACACGCCCGATGAATAAGATGGCCCACAGGAGCACGCCTGCGGTGATGAGGAAATTCAACGACACGTGCCGGCTCACCAGCGGCACCGAGGTGAGCCGCCAGAAAACGTAAATGTGCATCAGTGTGCAGATGGAAATTAGAATTGTTCCGAACATGATCCCTGATACAATTTTAGGGCGGGAAAATCAATCCAGCTTCGAAAAGATCTTGTAAAATCCGGCATCATCAGGCGCCGGCTTAGCTACTGTTAATTTCATGGTCTCTGAATGCTGTCTGTACGCTATGCAGTATATTTTTCAAGCACATCCCGAGTATGGCCCATCGCAAATCTTGATTATCAGCCGCCATTTATGTATCATGGCCTATCTTACCGGACAAGGGAATGGCTGTTTATTGTCTATTCGCTGCCGTTCAGTGTCAACAGCATGGTGGCATACCCATCGCGCTGACGACCAAAAGAAAGGATTTTCAAAATGGAATCCGCTGAAATCGAAGAGATTCTGGCAAACTGTGAGCTGTTCAAGGGCCTGGGCCAAAAGGCGATCACAAATATTGCCAAAATTTGCCGGGTAAATACCTATGATAAGGGCGCGCTGGTTTACCAGGCGGGTGATTTTGGAGAAAACATCTACATCATCGCAAATGGCCAGGTGGTGCTGGAAAAAACGATCGACATGGATTCCCGGCAAGGCCGGGTGGTCATCGCAACCCTGGGCAGGGGCAGGGTATTTGGGTGCTGGTCCACCCTGCTGGATGAGGCGCATATTATGATGCTGAGAACCTTTTGCCAGACGCCTGCAACCATTTTGGTGCTGAAGGGTGCCGAATTGAGGAAAGACATGATCAGCGACGCTCGTTTTGGATTTAATGTGATGGAAAGACTATGCTTCCTGTTGCGTGAACGCATTCAGTCCGCCTATGGCGCTATGGAAAAGATGTGATTTGCCGTTCAGGAAACCGGAGAGAACAACCGTATTATCATAAAACTTCCGAATATGTAGAACCCATCTCAAAAATGCATCCAACACTCAATAGCTGCGTTGCCGACCTCCTCAAAATGCTCACATACTGTCTTGTATGCTGCGCTTTTTTAGCTTGTCCCGCCATAGCCCGATGTTTATCAGTGGGCGACGGCGGATCGGTCGGCGCCTTGCTCTTGAGCGTGATCTACTATTTTTGAGACGGGCTTTAGTTAGATCAGAGCCGGCAGCTGGTTTCGGTCAAGGAGTCGTGAATGGATTTAGAACTCAGTGCGGAGGAAAAATCACTTCTGGAACAGATTAAAGCGGATCTCATTGAAATCGGAACCGATCGCAGCAAACTGATTCCCATCCTTCAATTGGTTCAAAAAAAGCTTGCCTACCTTCCCGCAGAAGCCATTCATCTGGTGGCCGACCATTTGGATATTTCTTCTTCGGAAGTCTACGGAGTTGCCACCTTTTATAATCAATTCCGCTTCAGCCCGCCCGGCAAAAACCCGGTTAAGGTCTGTTTAGGGACGGCCTGCCATGTGAAAGGCGGGGATATTATTCTTGAAAATTTTGAACGTAAACTGGAGATCAAAGAAGGAGAGACGACGCCGGACAGAGAATTCAGTGTGGATCGTGTGGCCTGCGTCGGGTGTTGCGCCCTGGCTCCGGTCGTCGTACTAAAGGAGACCGTGCACGGTCATATGCAACCCAGCAAAGTGGAAGGGTTGGTGTTGAGAACCCGAATTGAAAAAGAAGCGCAGGAAAGAGAAAAACAAAAAAATGAGTCCACCCAATAACGCTGCGATCCGCTCTGCATTTGCTGAAATCCGGCAAGCAGCAAAGGACAGACGCAAGGCATTCGATGAAGCAGCCGTGCCGAAAATTCATATCGGTATGGCGACCTGCGGGATTGCTTCCGGGGCCCTGGAAACCAGAGATGCCTTCGAGCAGGCACTGGCCCAGCGCGGATTGGAAGCCCGGATCCATACCGTGGGGTGTATCGGCCATTGTTACGCCGAGCCCTACGTCATTATCGATCATCCCCAATCCGGTTTGCCCCCCGTATTCTATGCCGAAGTGAGTCCCGGAAAGGCCCGGATGCTCACCAATTTTTTTCTGGCCGAAAACGATCCCTGTTTCGAACATGTTCTCGGTGCCACTGAAGAAAACGAAATGATTCCATGGGTGATGGAATTTTCGCGCTTCAGTCAGGAAAAACGGGTCGTAATGGAAAAATGCGGTCGCATCGATCCGGAAGACATCTACGATTACATCGCTGAAGATGGCTATGGCTCCCTGGTGGGCATGCTCCAGAGATCTCCCGAAGAGGTTATTCAGCAAATCAAGGATGCCGGCTTAAGGGGCCGGGGCGGTGCCGGTTTTCCGACGGGAGACAAGTGGCAACTGGCGGCTGACATGCCCCGGGATACCAGACTGGTTATCTGCAACGCCGATGAGGGCGATCCGGGTGCGTATATGGATCGCACGATTTTGGAAAGCAACCCGCACCAGGTTCTGGAAGGGCTCATTGCCTGTGCCTATGCTGTCGGTGCCCATAAGGCGATTGTTTATATCCGTTCAGAATATCCGCTGGCAGTCAGAATCATCACCGATGCCATCCACCAGGCGCAGGCCCTCGGTCTGGTCGGCCAAAACATCCTGGGCAGCTCCTTTGATCTTGAAATCGAAGTCTTTCAGGGATCCGGCGCTTTTGTCTGCGGCGAGGAAACCGCCCTGATCAGCTCTATCGAAGGTTTACGCGGCATGCCGGTTCAGC
>WOR8_10005543_pt1 | contig 13546 bp, 7 predicted proteins | sample DeeMarSeWOR38_10_FD_19890 | JGI IMG/M metagenome (IMG submission 19890) | reverse complement strand
TGACTTTTTGTTCAGACAAAAAGGTGCATAGTCGTATTAATCTAGATGGAATAATAAATATTCATCTCTTGGTATGCGCAGGAAGATCCTCCGAAGGAGTCCTTCGGACCTAAGGAATGACATTTCGAGTTGAGTGTATTTTTGCCCATCCGGATTAACGAAGGCTGCTTTGAAATCCGTCAAAAAGCCGCAACTCAGTCTAAAAAAGAAAATCAATAAATCAGGTTCGATTCAAACCAATATGCCGCTCCGCAAAATAATCATATCTTTTCTACTATTGTGGACATGGAGCTATAGCCATGGCCAGAATGTAGAAAAATACATATATCTGGATGATATCGCTTATAAATACATCGATTACCGCATCAACAGCGGGAGATCGGTCCCCGGATTTGTCTTTTATCAGCCCTATGACATGGAGCTGATCAAGCAGGGTGCACAGAAGAGAAAAGGCGGCATCTACTTCGAAAAGTTCTGGCAGCGCTACTACGGCCCCGGAGAAATATCCGGCCAGCTGGATCTGGGCGACGAACTGCGGTATAACGAAGTCGCTTTTAACCGGTACCGTCTACGCGGCGGCGTGCATTTTACCCATGAAAATATCACCCTGGCCAACCGGACCGAGGTCAATCAGGATTATAAACACGATCCCGGTTATGCCGGCGACCTCTCCGAATCAGCCCACTGGCTCTATGGGCGGGTCAACGATGCTTATATCAATCTCAACTTCAACGGATTCAATGTTTTTTTCGGCCGGGTGCACCGCAACTGGGGGCCAGTAGGATCAAAATCCCTGATGCTCTCGGATAACCCCTACACCTACGACCATTTTCTGTTTTCGTATACCTATAAGGTTCTGAAAATCTCCCTGATCTTTGGACGGCTGGAAGATCTGGATGCCTGGATGCAGGCCAAAACCGGTCAGGAGCCGGTCTTTGTTCCGGATGCCCGCAAATACTTCTCAGGCCACCGGCTTGACCTCGCCTTTTCCGACAGATTCCAGATCGGACTGACCGAAATGGCGGTTTACGGAGGAGAGGGCCGCGACTTCGAATTTGCCTTTCTCAATCCGATAAATTTCTACTATGGGCTTCAGCGCAACGACGGCAGGCAGATGAACGGGATGTGGTCGGTTGATCTGTACTACAAGCCCTGGCAGCGGCTCACCCTGTACGGCCAGCTGCTGATCGACGACGTCATTGTCAATAACGATCCCGGCGTGGATGACCGGGCCCGTTACCCGGACCGCTTCGGCATTATGGTCTCGGCCCGGACCGGGGACTGGATGCTGGAGGGATTGAACCTGGAATTCACCTATAACCGGATCTGGAACCGCACCTATCAGTCCAAATTCACCTATGAAAATTATCACTACCGGGAACTCAGCATGATCTTCGGCCGCTACGGTGATGTATCGGTAACCGATCTCTTCCCGCTGAAAAAAGAGCCGTTCCCACTGCCCCCGGTAACCAAAAATCTTGTCACTGATCTAAGTGTCCACTATTTTTTCAGCCCGCTGCTCAATGCGTATTTGCAACTGCAGTATCTGAAAGACAGGAACCACTATGCAAACCGCATCAACCAGTTTGAGGGATTCTCTGTGTCTATCGGGGCGCAGATTGTTCTGGCGGGCGGGATTATTTTGTGAATGGAAAAAGGTAATCCCGATAAAAGCGTTGTCCTCCGGTCCGAAGGACTCCGTTGGAGACAACGAATCGGGATGAAATCTTCCAGGATTTCAAAAACAGGAGCCAGTAATAAATAAGATTAAAGATCAAAGATTAAAGATTAAAAATTATTCCGGAAGCAACGATGGTTTCTCGCCAGCGGTTTTTGGTTACTTTTTGCCGCGACAAAAAGTAACATAACCGTTGAATCTGGCGTAACAGCTTTATCAGATAAAAAGATCAAATGTTAAGGCCAGCTTTTTGGCCAGTCAAAAAGTAGCATAACCGGTAGAGTTGGGAGCAATATTAAATATCAAGAAATTTCAGGCTATTTCTGTAGCACTCTTTTCAGCCGGTCAAAAAAGAGCCAGCCTGATAAAGAGATTGCTTCGTCTCCCGATTTAATCGGAATCCTCGTGGCGAGGCCACTCCTTTGGAGCAATGACAACCTTAGAATTTGACGCATGCCTGCAAAAAATTTTTTCTGATTACTGATTTGATATGTTAGTCATAGATTTTATTTCGAATTGGGATCAATAATATAAGACCGGGTTTATCTGAATTTGTTACTTTTTGAAGGCACCAAAAAGTAACCAAAAAGTGCTGGCGACAATTAAACTCGCCCTCTATTGCTGATCCTGATTTAAACCATTTACCGTTTCACCTGGCAATATCGGGCTCAAACAGAAATTGTCGCCAAAATCGTTCGCACGCCGGTTGGCGCATCAAAGACCTGCCGGCGCACTTGTATTAGAGATGATATCCAGATATACGGTAATTGAAGATTGAGATCATTATAAACTATACGCGATTTGCAAGGATATCAAACGTATTTAATGCATGGCAGGATTCGCTGAATTGATCCGGAGTAGAGATTAGTAGACTGTGCCCGCCGGCGGTAACCGGTTCAGCCAAATAAAACGCGGGATATTTTTATTAATTATGGTTGTACTGCGAGCGGAGCGCGCTGGATCTGGCGGTATTTTAAAATGGAAATGTTTCATGAATTATTTTTGTTTAGTCTGATTATATCACAGATATTATTTTGAAGGCTGTATTGTGGTTAATGGGTTGCTTAAAAGAAACAGAAACTGAGGGAATATTACAAAGGAAACAGGAGGAGTAAAATGAAGAAACTGATCATCTTTATTACCATGATTTTTATCGGCGTCGCCGCCAATGTCCGGGCACAGGATTTTTATGTGGGCGCCAGTATCGGCAATACGTTTTTCGGCGCAGATCTCAGCGAAATTGAACAACAGGCCGGGGACATCAGTGAGAATTCCACCGGCTATAAATTTTTTGGCGGTGTGTCATTTCCGGCGATATTTGGAATAGAGGGGGGTTACCGCAACCTGGGGACATTGAAAGTCGACCAGTATTCCTTCGAAACGGAGACTACCGGCTGGGATGTGTACGGTATGGGCCGTCTGCAGGTCCTCGGTCTGGTCGATCTGTTTGCCAAAGCCGGATGGTTGTTCTGGAAAACCGACAGCAGGCTGGTACAGGCCTCGTTAGGAGAGACCGGATCCGATTTCGCCTGGGGTCTCGGTGCCGGAGTCCATCTCGGTCCGATCGGGGTGCGGCTGGAATATGAAAACTTTAATATAGATAATCCGCAGGATATACCGATAACGCTGTCGATGCTGATGCTCGGTGCGACCTACGGCTTCTAGTTTTTAAGATCAAAAACAAAAGATGAAAGATTAAAGATCAAAGATGAAAAAGTTCAATTGTTTATAAGTGTTTGTTCTGTGTTGACGATGTGTTTTCACAAATGGTATAATTAATTCAAATATGACAAGTCACCCCGCCCATGCGGGATGACATATCTTTATATTTTTACCATTTACCTATTACCTTTGGCCTTTTACCTTTTTTTATCTTTACTCTTTCATCTTTATTCTTTCATCTTTAATCTTTTCTCATATCTCCAGAAGACCCGGTCCACGTATGCATTGGCGTAATGGGCGTAAAAATCGATCGGGCCCACCCAGGGAATAATACCATACTCCAGGCCCCAGTTTTTCATGTCCGCCAGACATCTTTTCAGCAGTATCCCGCCGATGCCTTTCCCGCGCAGATCGGGATGCGTGCCCATCGGGCCGAACCAGCCGGTGCCGATGTTGTTTCCGTTATGACCGGAAAAGGCCTTTACCTTTCCGTCGTGCAGGGCGATATGCACGGCGAGCGGTTCGGACCGGAAGGAGGCGGTCACTTCCGCCCGCCACAGGGGAAATTCCGTATCGATAAAATCTAACAGAATCTGCTTATCATTTTCTCCCGCCCGCTTTATCTCAATTCTTTTATCTTTAATCTTTAATCCTTCTTCTTCGTTCCTCGTAGACCAGTCCTGCGTCTGCAGTTCCACCAGCAGATTGCTGGTATCCGCAAAGCGTTCAAATCCCATCCGCATGGCAAAACAAAGGGCCGCAGTATAGCGGGGATCGATGCCGGGCATGAAGTAGTTGAAGGGCACATCGTAGAATCGCACTTTATCCGCATCTTTTTCCCGGAAATGCGCCTCCAGTCTGCGGTACATTGCCCGGGCAATCCCTTCCCGCCGCCGGCGTGCATCCACGGCCATAAATTTAATATACCCGATAATCTCCCCCCGGATCTGGCGCATCACCCCCTGCATGAATCCGATGATCGTTTTGTTTTCGACAGCGACGAGGATCGTTGCCGGATCATATTCCGGATCGTCGTAGATCTTCTCTTGGAGCAAAGAAGTGCTCATGGAGTCATATTCAAAATTGTTATCAAGCAGGGCAGCCACCCGTTCCAGATCGTTATCCCCGAAAATGCGGATTTCCATTTTATCTCCATCTAAAATCATACGTTTGTCAAATTTATGGTTGTTCAGGATATAAACAAATTGTCGTTTCGGAAAATTGTTCAAATCAAGTGCAATGCTTGACTGGCTATGATGATATGGGTAAATTTATTTTTTATGGATTATTTTTGGAGAGGTGGCCGAGCTGGCTGAAGGCGCTCGCCTGCTAAGTGAGTATAGGGGCAAAACCTCTATCGTGGGTTCGAATCCCACCCTCTCCGCTTGAATGATCCAAAATCATACATTTGCCAGATGGAAGATTTTGGATTTTTTTTGTTGAAACCGAAATCCGATGCATTCCGTTTATTGTATTCCGTTTAATCTTTGATCGTCAGCTTTGAATCATCTGTCTGCCCTAGTGGCTGAACCCCGCCCGGCATGGAATTGAAATGTTGTTTCACTGATCATAACACTATGACTGTAACATAGGTCAGAAATGAAACAATTAATTGCGGAAAAGCATGTGCTAAAGCCGGAAGCTGATTTTGTTTGACAGTTTTCAAGGTTGATCGGGAATACAGATATTCATATTAATGATGGGCAAGTCGGTTCCCCTGGAGTATTGATTTTGATCAGGTTAAATATTTAATTTGTCCCGGTTTGCCGGTGGTATTTCAACATTGGGAGGGATCTATGGACTCCAACAATTCTGAAGGCAGATTCGAAAGCCACAGAGCACTACGCACTCTTGCCGCAGGTATGCTGGTCGGGCTTGCCGTCATACCCGTCTATGCGCTTAATTGCCAGAATCTTGGCGAATTCCTGTCTCTTTCAGCAGTGGGCGCAATGCTGGCCGGTGCATCCCTGCTGGTTGGTGGAGCACTCGGCTTTCTGTTTGGGATTCCCAGGAGTCTCCAACAGGAAGGCACACAGGAGCGGGAGGAAGGCAATATGGATGCAGCCCGCCTGGCGAACCAGACTCCAACAGTCGGGTATCGGGTCAATACAAACCTGGAGCAGATCTCAGACTGGTTGACTAAAATACTGGTGGGAGTGGGACTGACCCAGATCAACACGATACCGGGCAGGCTGCAGGAGGTTATCCGCTATGTCGCACAAGGAATGCGGTCATCGGCCAGCGACGAGATCTTTGCGCTTTCCGTGCTCTTGTACTTTGTAGTAGTTGGTTTTCTGTTCGGCTATCTCTGGACACGCCTGTTTTTGGGTGCGGCTCTCAGACGGGCTGATCTGAGTGCTATAGGATCACTGGTAACCAGGATAGTAAAGACCGACGAAAAACTGGAACAATTCAAGAAACAGTCAGAACTTGATGCTGAGGCGTTGAACCTCGCCTATCGACAGCTCAATCCAAGCCGTGATATACCCGACGCGTCCCAGGAGGAACTGAATTCCGCGATTACCTCAGCCTCGCGGCCGGTCAAGGTTCAGATCTTCAACAATGCGTGGCAGGTGCGCAGCGAAACATGGCAGGAGGAAGCTACAAAACCAAAGATGGAGCGTACAATTCCGATCTTCAGGGCATTGATTCATAACGATCCGGAGGGGCGGTATCACATGAATCACGGACAGCTCGGATTCGCTTTGAAAGACAAGAGGGAACCGGATTGGGCGGAAGCAGAGAAGGAACTCACCAAAGCCATTGAAATTCGGGGCGCGTGGCAGGATCACGGATGGCTCTGGTATGAATTCAACCGGGCCGTCTGCAGGATTATGCAAGATGAGGCTTTCGGACGGGGTGAGGCTTCAGATACGCAGATGCAAACAGCAATCCTGAATGATTTGCGGGCAGCCGCACATGCAAATCTGTACAAAATTATGGCAGGTCACCCCTACATCAAACAGTGGATGGCCCTGAACAAAATCAAGAAGGATGATATCGTCTCAAAAACCCGGCGAGTACCATAATCGCCTGACACCTATTTGCCCTTTAAAGTCGATACTATATTTTATTCTGTGAAATAGAATTTCATATTTGCGTGTTGTTGTTCTTGCATACTTTTCTCGTCAGCCTGACCTGTGTGAGCCGGCCAGCGGGTCGGATATTGTAATGGATGGCAAACGTGGGCGAATGGGAGCAATGGGTCGGATTTTTATATAACCAATGAAACTTCTGTTTCTGGCCAGAAGAGTCTACATGTTTCCGGCGCAGAATAATGCTGGGAGGGGGCTGTATATAAACCGGTCAGTGGCGAACATTTATTGATTAAATCCATGATTCGGGCATCCGTGGAAGGGCCGGTTGGATGTCATAACAGGCAAAACGGCATAGAAGTAAATGTTGCAGGATGGTCATTCGAAATGCCGTATGCAGCTTCTCCTGGCGCCTGTTTGCGGCAGGCGTTCCCGTGCTTTGAATTACCAACAAAATCCAATGATTTGGAGGTGGCATGAGATATTTTCAGATTGTGTTGTTTTTTACTGCCGCATTATCGTTCCTGGTAGCTCTGGTTTTTGCCGGGACAGTAACGGGTGATGTATTGTGGCGTGCCGGTATTGCCATCCTGCTCTGGCCTCAAAAGCCGTAGGGATAAACCAGGACCGTACCGCGCGTCTGGCTCCAAAGTCTTATTTTGAATTCAATACAGATATGCTTCAGTTGAGATAATTATAAATCATGCGTGATTTACCAAGAAGTCAAAGGTATCAGACGCATGGAGGGATTTGTAGAATTGATTCGGAGTAGAGATTAGTAGATTGTGCCCGCCGGCGGTAACCGGTTCAGCCAAATAAAAGGCGGGACATTCTTATCAATACCGGATCTACCAACGTGCGGAGCACGTCTGGCGACAATTTCTGTCTGAGTCCCGCTATTACCAGTTTTAATAAGTTTATTGACAAAAATGGTTTTGGTAATAGCGGGACGAGTTTAATTGTCGCCAGGGCTTTTTGCCTGCCCCGTTTGACGGGGGTTACTTTTTGCCGCAACAAAAAGTAACATAACCGTTGAATCTAGCGTAACAGCTTTATCAAATAAAAAGATCAAATGGTTAAGGCCACCTTTTTGGCCCGTCTAAAAGGTGCATAACCGGGATAATTGAGAACAATATTAAATACCAGAAAATTTCAGGCTATTTCGGTATCACTCTTTTTAGCAGGTTAAAAAAAAGCCTGGCAGATAAAGAGATTGCTTTATCCCCCGATTTATTCGGGGTCCTCGCAATGACAAGTGATGATTTTGATTCATACAAAACAGGCCAGATTAAAAAAGAGCATTGGCCGAAACCGGGATTGCTTCGTCCACTGCAAGGGCATTATCCTCGTGGCGAAGCCACTCTTTCGGAGCAATGACAGTCTAAAATTTTGGATTTTTAATCCCGCCCGAACGGGACAGGTTTTGAATTATTTCCCCTCGCTTCACTTTTTTATTGCATCTTTCCGCCGAATACGTATATAATATCTTTATTATCAGTTCAACTCTAGCCTGCAGGGACGCGAAATTGAGACCAAACCATACCTGGAACTGGCAGATTGTAAATCAGGACCATCTGGAAAGGACCATCAAACGCTGCCGGGAAAAGAAGGTCGTTCTCCCCACATTCAAGCAACAGCGCATGCCCGAACAAATTCCCGGAGCCGTTATCGATCAGCTGAAAAGCATCGATCTGCACGCGCTGCACCCGCTGAATCTGTTCCGGATCAACTGGCGCAATGATCCAAACACGGGCCTGCCTGGCAATATCAACTATCTGGAACTGCCTGCGCAAATCACCGGTATCCCGGCCCGCATCGTCGGGCTGGTGGGAAAATTCTTCCCCACCGGCGCCCACAAGGTCGGCGCCACCTACGGATGTCTCACCCCTTATCTGGTTACCGGCCGGTTCGATCCGGAATATCATAAAGCGGTCTGGCCATCCACGGGCAATTACTGCCGCGGGGGCGTATTCAATTCGGCACTGCTCGGCGTGCATGCGGTGGCCATTCTGCCGGAGGAGATGAGCAGAGAGAGATTCGAATGGCTGCGTGAGCGCGGGGCGGAGGTATATGCGACTCCGGGCTGCGAAAGCAATGTGAAGGAGATCTATGACAAATGCCATGAGCTGGAAGCTGAAAGCGATCAGTATCTGGTACTGAACCAGTTTGACCAGTTCGGCAATGCGGTCTGGCATTATCAGGTCACCGGGCCTGCGATCGAAGACCTGTTCGGGCAGATTGCCCGGACCGGCCAGCTGGCGGCTGCCTTTGTCAGTGCCACCGGATCGGCCGGAACAATTGCGGCGGGCGATTATCTGACCGGCATCTATCCCAAACTGAAAGTAATAGCCTGCGAAGCGCTGCAATGCCCGACCATGCTGATGAACGGATACGGCGGGCACCGCATCGAAGGGATCGGTGATAAGCATATCCCCTGGATACACAACGTAAAAAACCTGAGCGCGGTCTGCGCCATCGACGATGAGGATACGCTGCGTATCCTGCGGCTGTTCAATGAACCGGCAGGTCATAAATGGCTGACCGGACAGGGCGCCGATCCTGAACTCGTCGAAAAATTACCGTGGCTGGGGATCTCTTCCATTGCCAACATGCTGGCGGCGATAAAACTGTGCCGCTACTATGAACTCACCGAAAAAGATATCATTTTTACGGTTTTTACCGATTCGGCGGATCTCTATTTTTCCCGGCTGCAGGAAATGCACAACGTTTGGGGGGAATATACCGAACATCAGGCGGAGATCGATTGGCACAGTGTGATCCGAAAACAGAGCATCGGCTATTTCAAAGAACTGACCTATTACGCGCGCAAGGCCATCCATAATCTGAAGTATTTCACCTGGGTGGAACAGCAGGGCAAAAAAGTGGAAGAACTCGATGCCCAGTGGTATGACGAGAATTATTGGCCGGAGCGCTTCCAGATCGTCAAAGAATGGGATGATCTGATCGAAGCGTTCAATCACAGGGTTGGGTTCCAACAAAAATAAATATGGCGACCACCATTCTAACCAGGGTGTTGATATCCGACCGCGATAATTTCCTAAAGGCAGCCGACATCATCTTTGATGAACGGATAAGGGAAATCCGGCCACAATCGACCCGCCCGGTGCCCTGGAACGATATATCGGAACCGGCGAACTGGCGCACATATATCGCGGATTTGCCCCGAAACCCGAATGCTGATGGCGCACGTGTGATCGATGCGGATGGTCTTTTTTTAATGCCCGGTGCCATCGATCCCCATGTGCATTTCAATACCCCTGGATTTGAACAGCGCGATGATTTCGAACACGGGTCACTGGCAGCGGCATTCGGCGGTGTGACCACGGTGATCGATATGCCGTGCACTTCAGTTCCGCCGGTAACCACGAAGGAAAATTTTGAAGCAAAAAAAACAGCCCTGAAAGGGCGCAGCTGTGTCGATTATGCCTTCTGGGGGGGGATATCCGGATCGTCATTTGAGCATGTTGAGCATCATATCCCTGACCTTGTCCGGCAGGGGGTGGTCGGTTTTAAGGCTTACCTGATCTCAGGTATGCCGGAATTCACCGCGCTCAGTCTGTCACAGATGCTGATGGCAGCCGGAACGATCGAAAAAACAGGAGTACCGCTGGCCGTGCACGCGGAAGACCGGGATCTGGTTGCCGCCCGTCAGGAAGGGTTTTCGAAAGGGAAAAAAAACGACTGGCAGAGCTACTGCCGGGCACGGGATGTCCTGGCGGAAGCTGTTGCCGTGGCGCAGATGCGCGAGATATGCCGGGAGACCGGTTGCCGGATCCATATCGTTCATCTCAGTTCGAAAAGAGGATTGAATCTCGTCCGGGAAGCGCGAAAAGAACATCTCGCCCTGACGGCTGAAACATGTCCGCATTATCTGATGTTCACCCGGGAGGATTTTGAACGGCCGGATATTGCCACGTTTCTGAAGACTGCGCCGCCGGTGAAGGCCGCAATCGATCGCGAGGCTTTATGGCAGGGGCTCGGTGATGACAGCCTCGTGTTTGTCACGACCGATCATGCCGGCTGTGATCCCCTGAAAGAGAAAACCGCTGCCGATTTCTGGCAGGTGTATAGCGGAATTCCCGGCGTGGAGCACCGGGTGCCGTTCCTGCTCAGCGAAGGATTCAAAAAAGGGCGTCTCACACTGGGGCAGATCATCAGCCACCTTTCCGGAAACGCGGCTGCATATTTCGGATTATCCGCGCATAAAGGATCGCTGAAACACGACAGAGATGCTGATCTTGTTTTGATCAGCCTGTGGGAAGATCAAACAATAACAGCGGCCACCATGCACAGCAAAGGAAAATATACACCGTTTGAAGGAATGACCTTCAGTGCGGCGGTCAAAGGGACCTGGCTGAGAGGGCGGCAGCTGATCCGTGACGGGAAAGCAAGCGATATCGATTATAGTTACGGCAAATGGATCGGGCCGGGGTGATGGTTCGGTTCCTTTATTATTAAATATCATGAGTGTCCGGTTTAAAATAGAGTTTGTTGTTTTGACACGTACTATAGATGATATCTGACCTCTTTGATCCTCCCCTGACCCCGACTCAGTCGGGACATTTCCCCTCCCTAATATATTAGGGAGGGGATAAAGGGGTGGGTCAATTTCAGGTATTGCAAAACATGTTTCTCTATTTTAGAAACGCCATTTAATACAGTCATCTTAGAGTTTCCGATTTTTTTAGTTTCTTAACCGGCCATAAATGTTTAAATATCTGTTAACACGCAGTAGTGACAGTACAATTAATTCCAAAATGCTGATTTAATAGAGTTCCTTTATGAATGAAAAACCGCTCACTCATATTTGAGAATCCAGATACAGATGATCACGGCCAAGCGATATAAGATCCTCAATGCCTGGGTCTGCCGGATTGAAGGGATGGAGATCATCCCGCAGTTCGGTGACCTGGAGATCATCGATGGAATAATAGGTGGTTTTACGGGACGGAAGTATCCCGACTTTAAAAATACCGGCGCCGGTGACGGCATCATCGATGCCGGTGGGCGGGTGGCGACTGTACCGCTGGTCAATTTTCACGATCATATCTATTCCCGTCTTGCGATAGGATTACCGGTCACCGGCACGATGGGTACGTTCATGGAAATATTGGAAAATCTGTGGTGGCGGTTGGACCGGTCGCTTGACCGGGAAATGATCGCCGCCTGTGCCCGGCTGGCGATGACCGAGTCCATCCGCAACGGCGTCACATATCTGTTCGATCACCATGCATCTCCCGCAGCCGCTCCGGGCAGCCTGAGTACAATAGCTGATATCCTTCAAACGGGTGCGCTTCGCGCCGTACTCTGCTATGAAACCTCTGACCGTAACGGAGAATTATCAGCCCGACAGGGCTTTGAAGAAAATGCCCGATTTATTCGTGAAGAAGGGGGAAAAAATATCAAGGGCATGCTGGGACTGCATGCGCCTTTTACCCTGTCCGATGCATCCCTGAAAGTTGCCGGAAAACTGGTCCGGCAATTTTCGACAGGAATCCATATCCATCTGGCGGAGGACAGGTACGAGGTTGAATACAGTTATGAAACGTTCGGTATTTCACCGGTGAGACGGCTGCTCAACCAGCAGCTGCTCAACGATAAAAGTATCATCGCCCATGGGGTGCACCTGGGACCGGCCGATTTAAAACTGGTCGCCGGCTCCGGCAGTGCAATCGTTATGAATCCCGATTCCAATCTGAATAATTCGGTCGGCTTGCCGAATTTCGCTTCGATCCCCGGTGAGATACCCCTCCTTGCCGGGACCGATGGAATGCATGCCAGTATATCGCGCAGCCTGAAGCAGCTCTTCCTACTGTACCGGATGCAGGGCAATGGATTTGATGCGGCTTTTGCCTGGATCAGGAAAATCTATTTTGACCAGGTGGCCTTTGTCCGGCGCTGGCTTCCCGATTTTCCGGGATTATGCGCCGGCGACCGGACGGATCTGATCCTGTGGGACTATGTGCCGCCAACTCCGGTCACTTCAGAAAATTTCTGGGGGCATTTTATCTATGGAATACTCGAAAGTCCGGTGCATACGGTTATTCAGAACGGGCGACCGCTGATGATCAACCACAGGCTGGAAAAGGATCTGGCAGTTGATGCGGCTTCGGTTTTCAGGCAGGGTGATAAGTTGTTCAAATCAATGCATGAAAACCACGGAAAGACACGGAATCATAGGAGATAATTGCATCAGGGTTGACATCTGTAACCTGACTTTAACAGGTTTTGCCCTTACCCCTGCGTGGCAGGAATTTTATGATTTCAGCGTTTGAACTTGAGCGTTTTACATCGGAAATACGGAAGCGAATTGCTGTCATTTAGCGCCAGGGGTGAATTTTTCATAGTATCCAATGTATTTACATCCGTGTTTTCCGTGGTGAATACGAAAGGTTAACACCCGAAATTAAAATCATGAACAAAAAGACTGATCGCTTCAACCTGGTCGGGAAACCGGTTATCCGTATCGACGGCTTTGAAAAGGTGACCGGGACAGCAAAATTCGCTGATGATCATCACTTTCCCGGACAACTTACCGGCATCATGCTGCGTCTGCCGGTTGCGCACGCGCGGCTGGGCAGTATCGATTATTCTGAACTCCGGAATAATAAACAAATTTACGCCATATGCGACCACCGCGATGTCCCCGGGCATAAAAAAGTCGGACTGATCCGGGAGGATCAGCCGGTTTTCTGTTATGAAAAAATTGTCACCCCCGGCGATGTAATCGCCATGCTTATCGGAGAATCGGCCGAAGCCATCCAAACTGCCATGGGAAAAATACGTGTGGATTATGAGTTACTGCCGGTGCTGATTGACCCGGAACGCGCGCTCGATGCCGATGCACCTCTGATCCATCCCGGCACGAAATCCAACCTGATCGTACATCATCCCCTGCGTAAAGGCGATGTAAAAAAAGGCTTTGCGGCCAGCGATCATATTCTCGAGCAAACCTATACCACCCAGCTGGTCGAGCATGCCTATATCGAACCGGAATGCGTAACCGCAATTCCCCTCAACGGAGACAAGGGTATCCGGATCACCGGCAGTATCCAGAATCCGTTCAGCACACGCCGGATCGTAGCCGCAGCCCTCGGCTGGCCATTAAATAAAATCCGAATCGTACCGGCGGAGCTGGGCGGATCCTTCG